>Ga0209589_1001549_pt1 | contig 38220 bp, 40 predicted proteins | sample CowpeawhiteBW_FD_187525 | JGI IMG/M metagenome (GOLD analysis project Ga0209589, IMG submission 187525) | Root nodule microbial communities of legume samples collected from California USA - Cow pea white BW (SPAdes) (version 2) | ecosystem: Host-associated > Plants > Roots > Nodule | place: USA...
ATATTTTAGTCCATTTTTTTTTTAATTTTCAATTTCATCTTCTCCAAATTGAGATCAAATTTAACTTTTATATAAATTTTATAATGATATTTTTATTAAACAATTTTAATAATATTAAGTTTATTTTTTATTTTGTTTTAAAATTTTAAAATATTTATTTTAACTTGTTACAAAATTGTTTTAAATAATTTATATACAAATGTTAGAGTTGGTTTAAAAATAACAATTTTATAAATTTAAATATAAAATTTTAAAACAATTTTGTAAAAGGTTAAAATAAATATATTTAAAAAATTTTAAAAAAATGGACTGAAATGTAATAAAAATAACAAATATATGGACCAAATTGAGATTCAGACAATAATTTGACACGTGTCACCTTACTAACGTGACACGTGGCACAATATTGACGTGACACGTGGCATGAATAATTTTCAAAAAAAAATTAAAATTTTAAAAAAAATTAAAAAAAATTAAAAAAAAATCAAAAAAATGTGGAGCTGACACGTGGCATATCCTTAACACCGTTAACATCATACTAACGGAATGGGCCTAATTGTTACACATTTTTAAAAATATGGACTTAAATGAGACTAAAAAAATCTTAGGACCTATTTAAAATTTTTCAACAAAAACATGGATGAAGGGAGTATTTTAACCTAATTATAATACCGGGATCCATAATCTTATAAGTATATACTTCTTTTTTACTGTGTAGCCACCTATGACATAATACTAGCAGCTGTATTAATTACCTTTAACAATAAATAGATGAATATTAAACATTAATAAATATTTGCACTTTTTTTTATTAAATGATTATAGAATAATCCAGAAGAGAATGGAAAAGACAAAAAAAAAAATGAGGAATCGTATCTAGACGAGAATGGAAAAGACAAAACGAAAAAAGAAAAAAGAAAAAAAGAAAAAAGAGAAGGGTGAGAAATGGTGGCATTAGGGAAGGCAACGGCCAAGCTGCAATAAGTTAAGGCCTAAGCCTAAAATTAGGTTGAGAGGTCGTTTTCTTCCCTGTGTTTCTTCAGCTACCCTCTCATGAGTAGTTTAGGATAGCACAGGCAGTAAAAAAAACATTAATTTATGTAGTTTAATTTTTTTTCTTCTTTTACTTTAAATGGAACTAAAATAAAAAAATAAAAAATACAATTTATTTATAATTCCTATGAAATAAATATTTATTATAAAAAATATATAAAATTTAAGTAATAATTTGTGAAAAAATTAAATATAAACAATAATTGATATTTAATATTTAGTGATCATTATTTAAAATTTAATTATGTAAGAGTTAAATGTGCATGTTCAGAATTTATATAAATTGATTTAATATAATTATCATTAAAATTAGATTGAGGTAAATTTAGTCAAGTTTGGATATTTTTCCGACACGTATTGTTTTGTAAGTTACAAATCATTATATTATATCATTGGACAAATAGTTTAATGCTAGCTAATAATTAATAATTTCTTTTAACGTGTGATCATTATAAAAATATTTGATTAATGATTTTTTTTAGTAATAAAAAATAATTAATTATTATAATGATTAATTTATAGACAAAAATTATTGGTGACTAAAATAATTTCAAAAAATTATAATTGATCTCTAAATTAGTAACAAAAATAGTTTCTATTATAAATTGGTTTTTAAATTTATCACTGACATGAGTTATTTAGATTTTGACTATCAAAAGAATTGGTCTCTAAATTAGTTTCTAATTACAAAATTGATTTCTAAATTGGTCTCTAAACATATTTTTTAGTTATAAAATTAGTCACTATTTGATAATTTTTTTGTAGTGGAAGAAATATTCGTCTAGAAGGGGAATAAAGCATGCTGACATATTATAATTTTCTTGTGTAAAGGAAGTATGAACTAAATGTTATAATTTGAAAAGCAAGCACACCCAATTTTTATATTGTTTTATCGAAACTCGGGCTATGTCTAGTTTTCCTTTAAATGCATAATCTAAGAGGTTTCACTAATCAAATTTATTTGATTACAAGCAAGTACATAAACCTTTTCAGGTTATTAGTGTCAACCTCTTCAAGTATTAGAGTGTCTTAAGTATGTTAACTATTTATAAGGAAAGTTTCAATATAATCATGAGAGATTTATGTTCTTTTCATTCTTTCTTCTTTAGTATCTTTTATGAATTTTGTCTTTCTTCTTCTTCAATGCAAATGACCATCGAAGGTTTTATTTCAATCTCATTAATGTATATGAGTATCTTTACATTCATCATTTCAAAAGAAAATTATTGATGTAATCTTTGAGATAGTCTTTAGCTTTTCTTCCTTTAAATATGTTGTTTATGAGATTTCTTCTTTTGATTACTTTCCCCTAGTGTCTTCTATATTTGTATTTCTTTATTGGAAGTTTTCAAACCATATGACCATTGAAACTCTTGAAACATAGAACATTTGATTTCATCTCAACCTCTTTGTACACATTGCTTCATAAAGAAAGTCTTGATAGAGTCTTCAAGTTCATCTTTGGATTTTCTTGCTTGAAGCTCCTATGTAATGAAATATCTTTATTGAAGCTTCAACTCAGTATTTTGTTCTTTGAGATCAACAAATGCTTGAAGTGGGATGTTCAAATTCTTTTTCTACTAAAATGGAAACTTTGTAAGACATATTTCATTAGTAGTAAAATCAATGTTAAATGACATTTGATAGTTAAAATAGTTTTCTATTTCAATATATTTAATTTTCTTGTGATTTTTTTTATTTCAATTTGTTTATCTAGAAATAATTTGATCGTTGTAATGAACCGATGATAATAAATCATAGGAATAGGGAAATGTAATGCAATAACATCATTAATGCATCAACAAGGTGTTGCAGTCATTTATTGGACAATCCAGCTTCATATTGTCTGATCAAGCCAAAATTACATCAAAATTACATCATCTGATAAGTAAAGTTTGTATTATGATCAATTAAGCATGTTTTGGTCTGATCAGTTCAAATACTAAGTCTTTTGTGTAATACATGTTGAATCGTGTAATCAATGTAAACATAAACTTTGATAAAGTTATGTTCATTCAGGTGATGAACCCACTGAAGAACAATTATACACCTATATTGAGTTTGATTTGTGGATATTTTTTTTTATGATTAATAAAAAAATCAACAAAGTTCATCTTATGTACTCACCTTCTTTTACTAATCTTTGTCACACTAGACACTATAGTTGGGGAGCAAAACAATAGGTGGGTGTGCATCATTGTTGCAATCATGGGCACAGTATCACATAACATATATCACATTGTTTTCCACCAACAACCTTCATACCCCATATTGAGTAGATGGAGCAACAACAAAGTTCCGAATTTTCAGAAATATCTCTCACAGTGACCTTTTAGGGTATAAGTTTGTGATTGATCACATTCAAGCCAATGAGGTCATACAAAAAATAAATATCATTAAATTCAATTCCACAAAGTCCTTAAATTTTATAAATATCACATTTTGTAACGTACATTGATTTATTGTAGTTTATACAAAATTCATATAGAGACTTAGATACATCCACCCTGGTAGAAGTCTACAAAGATGTTCAACTATGGACCATATAATGTCATGCTTTGCTTTACAGTAGTTCAATTGACCAGTACAATAGAGTGAATTTACAATTTGGTTAGTTTCATAAGGTCCATGTCCCACCAAATAACTTGAAAAGCTCCACAGAATGACATGTGGGAATGATCAGACAAAAATTGACTAACAAAGCATGCTCAATATATTGAATATGGAACAATTGTTGTGAATTAATGTTGTATAGTCATTTAATGCAAGGACCTCTATTCCACGCCCATGACTACATGGAATCTAATAAGGCCAATTCCATATACTTATTATGTATGTTGCAACTACTATGAGATCCATGGACACAACAAAATTCACCAGAGTTCGCATTTCATATTGTAAACAATAATAATTTGTCATATGTGGACCCTTACCATCATTCCTTTGTAGTTAAACAATTCATTACTTCAGCACCATAACCTATGGATGATAAAAGACACTCATTTGCATATAATTTAACTTATTTCTTCTATAATTTGTTTGCATCAAGTCTCATAACACTATCTATCAACCAACACTTACATCCAATTTATACATCCAAGACACTTTGATAATCAAGTTGATAGTTCTTTAACTTTATTCCAAATAAGAGATATTAGGGAACACAAGTAATGCCTTACCTCAGTCTTTGATCTCTCGAGCTAGCTCCTTCTCGGCTTGCACACGTCATCTCCTAAAGTAAGCGGTTTGGACCCTTAAGGGATTACCTGCGGAAGGGGCTCCGGCGATCAAGTCAGCAAAAAGGCTCTCAAAAGTCAAATATCAGATTAGGGAATTAATGAAAGCATACCTTTAATTGTTGGGGTCCACTCGTATTTAGAGAATCATTAAACGTGTTTGCCCCTTCTTGTGGGTTAGGCCTTTTTTGAGTCATTTTGGGCCAATACCCAGATTCCTTATGGGCCTGGGTTGAGCCCAAGTTCTGAGCGTATGTGAGAGGCTTAAATTCGAAGTTAATGACCTTATATTCAACATGATACTTTATAGTAGGTGGCCTAAGCCGCTATGTGAATTTGTTTAACTGATTACCCATATATTGTTTCTATTTGTGGGACTATACCTAGGTGGTTTTGGCCGTGTAGTTATCCAAATATGCCCAGGTATAGTACATCAGTCTCCCAATCTTTGGTGAGATAGATATCGTGTCGAAGGTTTGGATGTTTATCAATTTGGGGTAAGTAACGAGTTGTATTAGTGCATGCAATGTATATCCAACATATCGGTTTGGTGAATTTTGGCAATGCGGGTTATCATGACAATTTGCCTACTGGTCCTGATAGTTCTCGGCAAGAAAAAAATATTTCTTGATATGGTATGGTATAGTAGTCCCCTAGTCTTGAAATGTGAGGAACATTGCTAAGACTAATGTCAGAAGCATCGAATGTAGGTGGAGGGGTGTCAGCTGTTAGGAGTCTTAGCAGAGGGATTTGCGCAACCGTTTTGAGTCCTGTGACGCTTCGCATTCGTCGTGACGTTTCGCCTGATCATTGTTTGGGCGGGAAAACTTGTAGTGGTTCAAATGCTGGCTATAAATAGAGGTAATGAGAAATATTTGTTCACCTTGGTTCATTTCCTAAAGGTATGTCAAGTGCTAGTGGTAGCGTGTCTTCGTCTAGTTTGGGTAGTGGGAGTGAACATACAGGGGAAGGGGGTAGTAGTCGGTCAAGGAGTGGAGTTAGTGGTCAGTTGGCTAGTGAAGGGAGGATCCCAATGGAGGTGACTATGGAGACAAGAGAAGATCCACCAAAGGAGATAGCGGAGAGTAGCTTGCCGGCAAGGGCCGGATACAGATGTGTGGTCGAGGATGTGTGAACTAACATTCTTTGTTCAGATGGTCTCAGTTGTTAAAATCTTGGCTTAACTGCATACCTGTTTTCGAGAGGGGTGCCCGGAGGGATATTGTGGCTTTGGAGAGAGTCAGCGCCATCGACTACGTATGTCATGGCCAGAAAGGTGCTTCTGAGGGGTTTTTCTATATGTATATGTGCCATTTCTCACAGTTGTACGTGAGGTTGCCTTTTGATGACTTCACAATAGGGGTATTACGTTTGTTGAATGTTGCCCCTACTTAGTTGCATCCCAACAAATGGCGTATCTACAAGCTTTCCGGGTGTTGTGCCGGTCATTGTATTTGCAGCCATCTCCGCAATCATTCTTATACTTTTATGATACTCGACCCAAGAATCCAAATACATGGTTGTCGTTGATAAGCTGGCCAGGAATAAGTAGGCTGGATGGTTTTACACAGTCGTTTAAGCACTTCAAAGATGGACTTTTTAAGGTGGTAGTCAAGGAGCTTGGGCGTTCCTACTTTTACAATGATGATGGGAGCGCTAAGTTCCCATTCAGCTGGACCGACAATCCTTGGCGTTATAAGGATATGAAAAGGGAGAAGTTGTCGCTAGCCGATAGGGAGGTGGTGGAGACCCTGATGAAGTTTAACGATAAGATGCCCACTAAGGGCTTAGTTAGGGTTTATTATTTCGTACATCCCATTGTTGATATAGAAGGTATATTTTTTGTGTTTTAAGTGATATGTTGTGTTTGAGAGAACTGACCGATGTTTTACTGTTATTATAGGTCACATGGCACAGCTTGGAAAAAAGAACATGAATTTGTTCCAAGCCCTTTCGTAAGGAGAATACTGAATTTCCCAACCTTCAAGATCCACTAGTGGAGGTGCACGTCCATGTCGCACGAAGAGAAAGGCGGACATGCCAGCCAAGCAAGGTGGTGGAAAGGATGTTAAGAGGGTGAGGGCTACCTTATTGGGGTCGGGGTCCTCTTTTGATGCGAATAAGCTTGGGGCCAGGCTGATCGAGTTGCTAGAGACTACCGTCCGACGTGATAATGATATTAATTTGTTAGAGTCTTTGGTTAATTCTATTGACAACATGGAGCCTAATGCCATGGTTAAGGCTATGCTCGAGTTTAGAAGCAAGGCCTTGATATTGGGATGTAGGGTGGGAAGCTTGTACCAGAGAGAGCTGAATGAGGGTAGCTGGTCCAAGGTGGAGGAGTTGAAAGAGAAGCTGAAGGTCCAAGCCAATGAACACGCAGAAGAGAAGGCGACTTGGAAGAAGGAGAGGGAGGAATTGCTAGAAAAGAGGAAGAGGTTGGGCTCCTAGAGGGTGAGATGTTTGGACTCCAAGAAGAAACTTAATGAGAAGATTACGGATCTTGAGACCGACTATGATGAACTAAAAGAAAAACAGGATGGTTTGGAGAGCAAACTTGAAGACCTGAACTATCAGATTATCCAAGAGCATATTAACGGCTTCCATAAAGGTTTGAGGCAAGTTGCCTTCTTCCACGAGGATATAGATGTGTCAGACGTCAAGTTTGACGTGAATAAAGATGTGGTTGATAGGCAACTAGTAAACGAAGCAGATTCAAACCCGGAGGAAGAAGCGGAAAAGGTGGCGAATGAAGCTGTGGTGAATATTGATGAGGTTGCGACCGTGGAAGTGAACATGGATCAGATATAGACTTAGGATTTATGGAGCTGAGTATTTGATTCACTTTTTTCAACCTAAGTCTATAATAACCCGTACATTTTTCTTATTCTTCTAATATGATGAATGCTTTATGTATATTTGTCGGATGAATGTGCTTCATATACCTATTGTGTTGTATGATGCCGCTAGTTTGTGTTATAGGCGCACGTTGTCTGATATTTATGTCAATTTGGTACTTGTTATAGCTGTATGATATCGACATTATAGACTGTATACTTTGTTGATGGGAGTTTTTAGAAAATAATCAAGGATTTGAGAAAATGACGTAACAACTTTGATATTCGACCCAAGCCGCCTAGTTTAGTATGTGGTGGTGAACTTCGAAAATTACTCAACGATTTTGTAGAAAACAGCGTGATGGTATTAGTGTTCGACCCAGGCCGCTTATTGTAGTAGGTGGTGGGGAAGTTTTTAGAAAATCTCTTAACAATCGTTAACAGAACAACACAATTGTTTTGATATTCAACCCAGGCCACCTACTTTAGTATATGGCGGGGGAATTTTAATGAAATTAACGTAATAATTTATGTTTGACCCAGGTCGCTTACTTGTTGTAAGTGGTGGAGAACTTTAAGAAAGAAACGTAATAATTTGTGTTCGACCTAGGCCACTTACTTTGGTAAGTGGTGGAAAACTTAAAAAAATTAACGTAATAATTTGTGTTCGACTCAGGCCGCTTACTTGTTGTAAGTGGTGGGGAACTTAAGAAAATTAACTGAATAATTTGTGTTCGACCCAAGTCGCTTATTTTGGTAAGTGGTGGGGAACTTAAGAAAGAAACGTAATAATTTGTGTTTGACCCAAGCTGCTTATTTGTTGTAAGTGGTTGGAAACTTAAGAAAATTAACTGAATAATTTGTGTTTGACCTAGGCCGCTTATTTTGGTAAGTGGTGGGGAACTTAAGAAAGAAACATAATAATTTGTGTTCGACCCAGACCGCTTACTTGTTGTAAGTGGTGGGGAACTTAAGAAAGAAACATAATAATTTGTGTTCGGCCCAGGCCGCTTATTTTGGCAAGTGGTGAGGAACGTTTAAGGAGTAATTTGCGAATCTGTTGAATATAGGAAAAACCCTTTGCTTTTATTCATGAAGTTTGGGTGCCTCGTTAAAAACTCCATGCCAAAACCCTCCTTAGGGAAAAAAATGTCAGGTGAGTTAAAAGAGTACACCCAGGGTTACAAGTTGTACTCATTATATTGACAAAGTTAGCTAAAGTAGAACTTTATGTGAGATACATTCCACGTGTTCGGTATCTCTTCTCTTGATAGCGGCTCGAGTCTATAGGCGCCTCCTCCTGCATCCTCTTATATTCGATATGGGTCATCCCAATTGGCTAAGAACTTGTCGTCCTTTTTTATTGCATTACTGACCATTCTCCAAACTATGTCTCTTTTAACGAACGTTCGTGGGCATAAGTTTGAGTTGTATTTTTTGACCGCTCTCTGTTTTACCCTTATGTTCTGGATTTGCGCTTTTTATCGTAACTCAGTTAATAGGTCTAGGTGGGTGCACAAATTTTGTTGGTTCTGGTTGGGGTCGTATACTTGACGACGTAAGGAAGGTTCTCCAATTTTGATTAGTATCATTGCTTTCGCACCGTACACCAAGCTGAAAGGGAATTCGTTAATGGTGGATTGGGGGTGCATCTGTAGGCCCATAATACTTCCAACAAATCTTCTGGCCATCAGCCTTTTGCACCATCTAATCGTTTTCGCAACTCGACCAATATGACCTTGTTGGTGGCTTTGGCTTGTCCATTGGTCTGTCGATGCTCTACGGAGTTGGTGATGTGTTTGATGCCAAGGCCGGTGTAGAATTTGGCGAGCTTCTTATCTATGAATTGTCGGCCATTGTCAATTATGATAGTGTGCGGGATTCCATATCAACATATGATGTCCTTCCATACAAACTGTTGGACTTGTTGTGATGTGATTGTGGCCAATGGCTTAGCCTCTATCCATTTCGTGAAATAGTCAATGTTGACAATGAGGAATTTCACTTGTCCTTTCCTTGGGGTGAAGGGTCCCAAGATGTCCACTCCCCATTTCGCGAATGGCCATGAGGAGAGTATGAAGTGCAACGATTCTTGTTTTTGGTGAATGAGGTTGTCATGTTTATGACATGGTATGCATTTCTTGACGAAGGCTTCACAGTCTGCCTCCATGGTTGGCCAGAAGTAGCTGGCTCTGAGTATTCTGGTGGTCATAGTTCGTGCACCTGAATGGTAGTCGCATATTCCTTCATGTATTTATCTAAGTATGTATTCTGCTTGCTCCCATGTAACACATTTAAGTAAAGGTTGCTCATACCCACGCTTGTACAATTTGTTGCCTATCATCGTGTATCGTGCCGCTTTTGCCAGCCATCCCTTGTCGGTATTGGGTGGAAGGTTACCGATTTTGAGGTATTGGATGTATGAGGTTGTCCAATTGTCGGTATGGCCTAGGTTGAGGCAAATGTTTGTTATGGATGGTGCAGATAGTGTCTGTTGTAGGAGGGATTTATGCCTACTTTGAGCTTAGTACTCGCGAGTTTGGACAAGACGTCCGCTCGTACGTTTCTCCTCTAGGGATATGCTGGATATGTACTCGGTCTAATCCGGATTGTATAATGTTGTGGACCAGGTGATAGTATTGGAGGAAAGTTACGTCTTTTATTTGAAATTCATCGTTGAGGTGGCCAACAGTGAACTCGGAATTTTTTTTGCATATTAGGGAGTGTATACCGACTTTGCGTGCTAGTGATAATCCCGCGATGATGGCTTCGTATTCGGCCTGGTTGTTAGAGATTTTAAAGGCGAAATGTAGGAATTTTTCGATGAGGGTGTGGTTGGGACCCTCTAGGAGGATATCAGCACCTGTGCCCCTTGGATTAGAGGAACCATTAACATAAAGTGCCCATTGGTTTTCCTCGGGGGTGTGTTGGAGGTCGTTGACAAAGTCAAGTAAGCATTGGGCTTTGATGGGACCGTGTGGTTCGTAACAGATGTTGAATTCAAAAAGTTCAACGGACCAGGACGACATTCGTCCGGCAAGGTCAGGTTTGTGGAGGATTTTCTGGATGGGGTAGTCGGTCTTAACAATTATATGGTGGTTTTGGAAGTATGGGTGTAGCCGTCTTGCTGTGTGCACCAAGGAGAGGGCTAGTTTTTCTACCATTTGGTATCTGGTTTTAGGATCTTACAAGGTTCGACTGACGAAGTACACTAGATGCTGGATCCCGACAAATTCTTGGACCAGGGCGGTGCTGACCGTGTAGTCTATTGCGGTGATGTATAGTAAGAGTGAGAGGTGTATATCTGGTTTGTGGAGGATTGGGTGGGGATGTAAGGGTATTTTTGAGGTCTTGGAAAACTTTTTTACAATCATCATTCCAAGAGAACTTTGCGAATTTTTTGAGGAGCTGGATAATGGGTCGGGTTTGTTCGGCCAGTTTTGGAAGAAATATGGATACGAGGTTAGCCGACCTACTAGGCGTTGTACTTCTTTGACGTTGGTAGGGTTGCACATCTCGATTATAGCTTTGCATTTTTCAGGGTTGGTCTCAATTTCACGTTGTGTGAGCATGAAGCCTAGGAATTTCTCGTTGTCGACGCCAAAAACACATTTCTCGGGGTTGAGTCTGAGGTTATACTGTCGTAGAGCGGAAAATACTGTGGACAAGTCTTGTGCATGTTGCAGGTGGCTGGGTGATTTGAAAACCATGTCATCAACGTATACTTCGACACACATGCCCATCAAATGGTTGAACACTTTGTCCATTAACCTGTGATAAGTAGCGCCTGTATTTTTGAGTCCAAAAGGCATAACCTTGTAGAAGTAGTTATCATCACTAGTAATGAATGCGATTTTGTTCATGTCGGTTGTGGCCATTGGTATCTGATTATATCTGGAATATGCATCTAAAACTGAGGACTTTGTTACTGGCTGCACCGTCTACTATCCGATCAATGTTGGGTAAGGGGTATGCATCTCTAGGGCAAGCTTTATTAAGATTTGTGTAGTCAACACACATTCTCCATTTTCCATTAGCTTTTTTGACTAGGACAACATTAGAAAGCCATGTGGTGTAGTGAGCTTTAGCAATGAATCCGGCATCTAGTAATTTTTCGGCTTCTACCTTTGCTGCCAACCATCTCTCTTCTCCCAATTTCCTTTTCTTTTGTGAGATGTACCTGGCTTCTTTATATATTGGCAACTTATGGACTGCTACTTGAGGATCTACGCCGGGTAAGTCTGCAGTTGACCAACATTCCTTTGAAGTTAAACAATTCATTACTTTAGCACCATAACCTATGGATGATAAAAGACACTCATTTGCATCTAATTTAATTGATTTCTTCTATAATTTGTTTGCATCAAGTCTCATCTATCAACCAACACTTACATCCAATTTATACATCCAAGACACTTTGATAATCAAGTTGATAGTTCTTTAACTTTATTCCAAATCACTCCACAATCGGTATACTTTGAAATCTAGTGACCAAACACAACCACAACAATCACAATTATCACGATGCAATTCACACATAATCGACGCATCACTATAGAATCAATCACTATTACAAAAAATAAGAGCTTATCATTATGATAAAATTATACTTTAAAAATTTCTCAACTTATTAATGTGAGATCCCAGAAATTTTAATAATTAGAAAAATATGCAAATATGGTTACATATTTTAAGTAGAAGATAAAACAGTTTGTTAGTTATAATTTAAAGGATTTATTCTAGTTTAAGATTTATTTTATAAGCATAAGATTTGGTGAATAATTATTCAACTAGAAAAAATATTATTAGATATTAGGAGATATTCTTGGATATTATTATATATTAGATATTGTTACAAATTAAAAAATATTCTTATATGTTGTTAGATAATAATAGGTGATAATAAAATATTGTATTTGCCTTTGAGATATTAGCCTTATAAATACAAGAGGACAAGGTTTACGAGAGAGAATTTTAATAAAAAATGTGGCAAGTAAAGGAGGAAAGGAGAAGGTTTTAAAGGTTGAGTTTTGAAGGGAAAGAAGGAAGAAGTGAAGAGTAAAGGACAAGGGGAGCTAATTATTTTAATTGTTTCAAGATGTTCTAACTTGTTTAAACTTGTTTTTACATCTTATTTATTAATATATATATATATATATATATATATATATATATATATATAATGAGGTTTGGTGGTGTATTCATGTTGTGTGAGAAACCCTGTATGGACAAGGGAAAATTGTTGATATGTTTGTGTGTTTGTCTCTCAGCAAAAGTCTTAGGTTCTTAGTAACTTTGTGTGGTTATACAGCTGATGAACTTCGCTTGTAAGTCTTTTTGAGAGAGCAGTGGGGAGTGAACTTCGTTCGTAAGACTCTGGGAACCATGAGCAGTTAGGAACCTGTAGACTGAGATATTTGCGTAGGAGACCACACATGTGTTTGTATGATGTGGTTAAAACTATTATTATGATAACTATTGTTGCTCACCCACCTGTCTGTGATTGTTGATTCGTTTATGTGTGATTGTTGATTGACCATATTGTAAAATGCAATGAAGGGTGAAGAGTGCATCTTGAGCTTAATTTAACTAATTTTATATAAATTCAACTCACTCATATTGACATCACATTGATAAGACTTCTAATGATTTGAAGATAACATCGTAAACTTCAACATCATCTAGATCAATTTCAAATTCACTATCATTAAATTGAATAGCAAGTTCATGTAAAGTGACCTCATTCATAGTTTGTTCAATTTCTTCTAGGATTTATTATATGATTCATTGTTGAGAATATTTTTTAATATCTTTTGACTTAAATTACTTTTTTAGAAAATATTTCTATTTTTAAAAATATTTTTTAATTTTAGAAATTAGTTATTATTTTAGAATTAAAATTTTTTAGATAATGTAAATATTCTTATATTTTATATTCGTTATATTTTTAAATTTAAAATATTTATATAAATTTTTTTAATTTGTTATAGTAAATTGATTAAATAATTTATTAAATCATCGTTGTGTTAATAAAACATTTTTAACTAATTATACTTTTTTTTGTGTTCTTCATGTTTATAAATGTTTAAATCTTTTTCCTTATTATAAATTTAAAAACTCTAATTTTAATCGTTCTATATTTTATATCGCATTTCCTAAATTATTTTTAAAAAGTTATTTCATGAATAATAATAATAATAATAATAATAATAATAATAATAATAATAATAATAATAATAATAATAATATAAAAGTCTATTATTCTTTTGTCTTTCATAATTTATTTTTATTTTAAAATACCATTACTATGATAAAAGATTATGCTTAATTATTATACAAAACTAATATTTCAAAATCATAGTGTATTTGTAATATCCAATTTAATAGTTTTTAAGTTACTAAACAAAACATTATATCATGATCAAACAAAGCAGAGAGTCAGAATAGGCCATATAGAATGTTAATACAGTCATCCAAAAATAATCGTATAAGTCGCAAACTATAAGTGTAGCCTATGCTAAGGAAGAGATAACATATACATCCAAAAACTCTATTCCAAAGCATGAACAAGAACCACTATCAGGCATCTCTATCCACGATCAACTCCTGTCCAAGAGGGGAGTATCATCACCTGGATCCTTTTCTGCTCACACCAATTCATAGGTGATCATTGCAAAAGAGGACATACACAAAAAGAACATGCACAAACAAGAAGGGTAAGCTAACTAAAAGAAGAGAAATCATGCAGTTCAATTATAATTATGGGCAAGAGTTTTCACATCCATCAGAATTACTTAAACCACCACAACACAACACAGATACATGACTCTAGACTCAATATCCAGATTATGTAAGCGACATTGGATCTCTTGGTGGCTTGCACCTGTGAAGGTTCCCAAACTCTGCAGAGTTTGGGCTCAAGGGGTTATCACCCAACCACTCCCAAGGTAAGTCCCCTTCGCGTCTATGACGGATCGGGTCCACAGACTAGGACCTCCTGCTACTCCTCATGACATAATCCATTACACTCTACATGACCCTTAATGGTTATTGGAGCGTAAGGATACCAACCAAAATTGAGTCCTCATGTCCTTACATATACTAAAACATTTCCCTTAGAATTTCCCTTAAAATCCTAGTACAATCACACTTCTCATATTCCAATTTCATACAATATCATTACCTAGTCTACTAGTTATGACAAACCAAGCATAGTATGAACAAATACCACATTATCTCGTTTAAAATACAGCTTCATCCATTTAAAATAGGGAATTAATCATAACTCTGCAGTGATTCTCGCTCAAGCTAGAGGATCTCGCCTAGGCTAAAGGATCTCGCCCAGGCGAGAGGGCTATCTCGCTTAGGCGGGTCACACTCGCCTGAGCGAGGCTCCAAATAGAGGCAACTTGAAATCTGGTCGAATTCTCACTCAGGCTAAGTTGTTTCGCTTAGATGAGAGTGACTCTCGCTTAAGCGAAACAAGCTCGCCTAGGCGAGGTTTTGCGTAGGAACATGGGTGGGTTTTCTGGCATTTTTGCTCAGGCGAGAGCTGCTCACCTAAGCAAAAATACCATATTTCCAATCTGTTCCCACATGTACAATCCATGAAATTTATGCCAACAACTCCAATTCAGCACAAATAAGTGATCCAAGCATCGAACAAACATAGATTCATGCAATCAAAGGTATCAAGGATAATTATATACGAAATTTTAAGCAAAACAGTCAGCTTCCCTTATCTCTAGAAGTTACTAACTAGCCAGAACACTTCCAACAAGGGGCACCTTAATTGCACAACCTAAGGAGCTGAAATCTAGGTTCACAAACTGAGAATAGGATCCTAATTTGCCTCAGCAAAAATGGAGCTCCAGAATTCCAAATTGGAGAGAATTGGGGAGGCTAGAATTAACTTACATGGAGGAAAAGGAAATTCGGCTAGGGGAAGAGGTCCTATTTTGGTCTCAGGTTCACTTGCTGTCACAGGAAGGAAAGAGGGATCAGAATTGGTGCTCAAGCCTCCTGGTTAGAGAGGAGTGAGAGAAACAGGGAGGAAGGAGAAAAATATGCTGAATGAGAGTGAAAGAGTGTTGTTTTGTGCACTGGCAAAGAGAGAGGGGAAAGAGTGTCTAAAAAGGGGGGTCTCACATCCTCCCCAACAATAAAAATTTTTGACCCAAAAATTGAGACTTACCAGAGAACATGTGGGGATATGACTTTCTCACATCCTCTTCTAATTCCCAAGGGGAATCACCCGTCCTCTTGTCCCAGATGACCTAGACTAGACTGATGGACTTCCCTCTCAACTGCCTTGTCTGGATATCACCAAGACCAACAGGCTGAACCTCCACTGAAAGATCTCCTCTAATTTGCAAGTCTTCCACCTCCAGCACTTGAGAGGGGTCAAGCACATACTTCCTTAACTGCGAAACGTGAAACACCGAGTGGAGGTTGGTCAACTAAGGAGGCAAGGCGATCTCATAAGCCACTGGTCCAATCCTTCTCAAGATATGATATGGACCAATGAACTTAGGAGACAATTTCCTCGAGCGGATTGCCCTTCCCACACAAGTGGTCCCCAAGTGCAAACTCCAAAGGTCTTCTCCTCTTATCAGCATAGGATTTCTGCCTACTTTGGGATGCTTTCATTCTTCCTTGTATGAGCTTGACCTTCTTAGTAGTCTGCCTCAACAACTCTGGTCCCACCACCATTGACTCCCCATCTTGGTACCCGCATAAGGGAGTCATTCACTTCCTGCCATAGAGAGCCTCGTATGACGCCATGCCAATGCTTGCATGGAAGCTTTTATTATAGGTAAACTCCACCAAAGGCAGGACCTCATCCCAGGCACCTAGATGGTCCAACATGCAAGTCCGCAAGAGGTCCTCAAGTGACTAGATCGTCCTCTTTGACTGACCATCCGTCTGAGGGTGATAAGTTGAGCTTATAGCAAATCTACTGCCCAAGGCACTCCATGCAACTTCACGATTTCACTAATTTACATCATCTTCGCCATGGACATCCTCAGATTCACAGCTAGGAAGTGGTCGCTCTTGGTCAGGCGATCTACTATAACCCAGATGGCATCGTGGCTCCTCACAGTCCGTGGCAAGTGGATAACAAAATCCATGGTAATGCTATCCCACTTCCACTCTGGTATCTCCAACTGTTGCAGCATCCCTCTAGGTCTCTGATGCTCTGCCTTGGCCTTCTAATAGGTCAAGCAGGATGATACAAACTGGGCAACATCTTGCTTCATGCCCAACCACCAAAAAGATTCCCTCAGATCCTGATACATTTTAGTCATGCCTGGTTGCATGCTAAAATGGCTCTTGTGCCCTTCTTCGAGAATCATACCCCTCACCTTCATGTCCTTAGGTATACAGATTCTGCCTCTGAATCTTAACACCCCATCACCTCCCATCACCAAGTCTTTGTCTTTCTCGGTGCCAAACAACTCCACCATTTTCTGCAACTTGGGATCAGACAGTTGTCTTTCCTTTATCAAACCAAGGAAATCATTAGACACCACTAGATGGTTGCATCTAATGACGCCCCCTCCTAAAACCACCTACAACCGCATATCTCTGAATTGTTCCACTAAGTCCAACTCCTTGACCATCATGTAAGATGCATGAACTTTTTTTCTGCTCAAGGCGTCAGCTACCACATTTTTTTTCCTAGGTGATACAGCAACTCGAAGTCAAAGTCTTTTAAGAACTCCATCCACCACCTCTGTCTCATGTTTAACTCTTTCTGGTCAAACAGGTACTTCAGACTTTTGTGGTCACTGAAAACCTGGAAATACGCACCATAAAGATAATGTCTCCAGATCTTCAGGGCAAACACCACTTGATGAAGGATTGACCCCAACCAAGGATGGAGGCATATGCTTAAGAAGACTAAGCATGTTTAGAAAGGAAGTTCACTAATCCTTCATCCCTTTCATTTGTGTTTGTTATTTTTGATTCCCTAAGTTGACTTAGTTTAATCAACTTTAGTTGACTTGTTGACCTTTGTCTAGGTTTGACTTGTTGACTATAGTTGACTTGACTTAAGCCAACATGCTAATCTATGTTTATTTGCTTTGTAGGTTAATTAGGAGTAAGAAAGCAATGCTAGGTGGCGCGTGGTGATTGGGGAGCATAAATGATGTGGAGGAGAGAGTGAAGCAAAGGCATAAAGCATAAAGTAAAAGGCATGAAGCAAGTGTACCTATGTACCTTTGGTCTTCTTTGTTTTTAGCACACTTTGGTCACTTTTTGGAGACATATAAGACACATTCTTTGTCTCCTTTTGTGCTAGAACGAAATTAGCCTTGCACACACCATAGTTAGCTCTTTTGTCTCTCATTTCTTGTAACCTTATTTGACCTAGTTTCTAGAAGCTAGGATTAGGTTTCTGTAGAGACATCCTTATGTATCTTTTATTTGTTGAAAGGCCTTTAAACTCTTCTATATAATGGGTGCTCCTAGACATGTAAAAGGGTCGAAGATTTTGAAGTAAAAGCACTCTTGTGTCTCAACCATTTGTGAGAGTTTCCTCCCTAGGAAGTGAATACTTTTAAGCCTTATCTTGCACAACAAGTGGTGGCACACATCCACTCATCTTCAAGGTTGTCATGGCTTCTAGCCTAGCCTTGTAGTGGCGTGCTTCTCACATTTTTACCATTCCTTTCTTTTCCATTTTATGTTTTCTTCTTCATTTAATTGTTCTTGGTTTTCTATTGTTTATGTGCTTTCCATTTCCTTTTTGTTTTGAATCAATCCATCATCTTCTTCTCTTGAGCTTTGTGAAAGGAACCTTCACATCTAAATAGCTTGCTATCTTAATGTCTAGTGAGGATTTCACTTAGCTTTCTTAATCAACTCACACCATATTCAATAATCTTAAAAAGGAACAAGATAATCCTTCATCACCACTGCTGCTAGCTCCAAGTCATGCGTGGGGTAGTTCTTCTCATGATTCTTTACCTGCCTTGAGGCGTAGGCAACTACTCTCTTGTCTTGCATCAGAACACACCCTAATACCTTATGGAAAGCATCAAATAAACATCAAAGGGGCTACTGGTATCACGAATCACCAGCACGAGGGCATTATTCAACTTTTGCTTCAATTCTAGGAAGCTCTCTTCATACCGGTCAGTCCAAGCAAAAGGCTTATCCTTGCGAGTCAGCTGTGTCAAGAGTGCCACCATCTTAGAGAATCCCTCAATGAATCTCCTATAGTAGCCTGTCAGCCCCACGAAGCTCATAATCTCAGTCATTGACTTAGGACGCTCCCACTTCAACACAACTCCCACCTTGGATGGATCCACAGATATGCCCTGAGCTAGATCATATGCCCCAAGAATTGGACGGTGGTCATCCAAAACTCGCACTTTGACAGTTTCACATACAGTTGCTTCTCTCTCAAGATGCTCAGAACTGTCCTCAGATGCTCTGAATGCTCTTCACGAGTTCAGGAGTATATCAAGATGTCGTCGATGAAAACCACCACGAACTTGTCTAGAAACGGCCTGCAGATTATGTTCATATAGTCCATGAACAAGGCAGGGGTGTTAGTTACACCAAAAGGCATCACTACATACTTGTAGTGCCCATATGGATCTGAAAGCGGTCTTCTGCACATCATCAGACTTAACTCGAATCTGATGGTATCCCGATCTCAAGTTGATCTTAGAAAACACTGCAACACCGTGCAACTGATCCATCAAGTCATCTATCCTTGGCAGAGGATATTTGTTCTTGATGATCAACTTGTTTAATTGCCTATAATCCACACAAAGCCTAGAATTGTCGTCTTTCTTCTTGACCAACAACATTGGCGCTCCCCAAGGTGACACGCTCGGTCTGATAAACTGTTTTTCTAGCAGCTCTTTAATTTGTTTCTTCAATTCCACTAACTCAGCAGGAGCCATTTTGTAAGGTGCTATTGATACTAGTCCTGCTTCAAGCACCAGATCAATGGAGAACTCTATCTCCCTAAGAGGAGGCAAGCCAAGCACATCCTCAGGGAAAACGTTTGAGAAATCCCTTACTACAGATGTCTCAAGATTTCCATCTCCATTCTCAACAGACCACTGATTAAACATCTAGCACACATCGTTGAGGTTCTGACCAAACCAGAAGCAGGCGTGGACACCACCAGATCAAACTGGAGTTCCCTCACCCGAAGACCCAACTCTACCACTTTAGATTCTGACACAAAGGAGTGTGTCGCTCCAGAATCATATAAAACGCACAAACTCCTACCAGCAATCATACATGATTCGATGATGAGGTTACCTGATATGACCGCTCTGTACCCGTCATGGCATATACTCGGCCAGCCACCTGAGGCCTTGTACCTCCCCTCGTCTGTTGTGGTTGAGACTGTGTTGGAGGCCTCAGTACTGCACTCCTACTGACGGGGCAATCTCTGATGAAATGACCCTCCTTGCCACAACTGTGAGACGTCCTCCTGCAAAGAGTTGAGGGAACGCATTCTTCATATGGGGTCCCCCACAAAGAAAGCAATGTGGTCTGGAAGGCTGAGATTGTTGAGGCTGATATGAGAACCTCCTAGGACCCTGAGATTGAGGCCTAGAGTATGGTTTCCTCCTATCGTCCTGTCTGCTCGTGGACTCAGATGGTCCTCCCACCTTTTTCTATGATCACTGCTGAACCTCGACCTCAGCTTTCAACTTCTCCATTACTCTTGCTTTCTCTACCAAGGTAGGGAATTCCTTGATAGAGAGTGGGTCCACCATGAGCTTGAGATCGCCTCTCAATCCATTCTCAAACTTTCTACACTGTCAATCCTCTGCCATTTTCAGGGTTTGGAATATGCCCAAGTGTTTGAACCTTTCAGCATACTCTGATACTGACATATCTCCTCGCATCAACTGCAAGAACTCGACCTCTTTGGCGTACCTCACATTCTCTGGGAAGTACTCAACATAAAACTTTTTCTTAAACAGCTCCCAAGTGATAGGCTCATTGCTGTCCTCCAGCATCATCTTTATACTAGACCACTAGTGGACGGCCTCTCACGCCAGAAGATACTCAGAATATGCCAATCCGTTCTTGGCGGGACACCTCTTCGCGTCATAAATCCGCTCCATATCCCTCATCCACTAATCCACTTCATTCAGGCTAGTCTTACCATAAAAGCGAGACGAATGATGTTGAAGGAAATCCTCCAAACTCCACTCTTGCACTCAAGGTGGTGGAGACTGGGAAGAACCAACTGCAGAAAGATTCTCCCCTATCTGATGCAGGGCTTCCAAGTGCCTCTGCTAAGTCGCCTTCACTGCTAGTCTAGCAGACTCCATCTGCTGCAAGGCTAGGTTGTGATGATTCACCATGTTAGCATTCTGCTGTTGCATGGATACTATCATTGCCTTAATTGCTCCCACCAAGTAAAGGTTATCCGGGTTTGGAAGAGGAGGAGGAGGAGGCCTAGGTGCCATAGCTTTCTGACCACACAAAGAAAGAACCATCAGTCTGACTAACAGATACCAAAACTATGCCAAAGACATCACAAGGAACACACAACAGAAACTAAGCAAGCTCACACCTACAGATCCTAAAGGAACCACTGCTCTGATACCAAAAGTGTAACATCTCATTTAATAGTTTTTAAGTTATTAAACAAATCATTATATCATGATCAAACATAGCAGATAGTCAAAATAGGCCATATGGAATGTTAATACAGTCATCCAAAAATAACTGTATAAGTCGCAATAGGAAGAGATAACATATACATCCAAAAACTTTATTCCAAAGTATGAACAAGAACCATATCAAGCATCTCTATCCATGGTCAATTCATATCCAAGAAGGGAGTATCTTCACCTGGATCCTTCTCTACTCACACCAATTCATAGATGGTCATTTCAAAAGAGGACATACACAAAAAGAACACGCACAGACAAGAAGGGTAAGCTAACTAAAAGAAGAGAAATCATGCAATTCAATTATAATTATGAGCAAGTGTTTTCACATCCATCAGAATTACTTAAACCACCACAACACAACACAGATACATGACACTAGACTCAATATCCAAATTATGTAAGCGACATTGGATCTCTTGGTGGCTTACACCTGTGAAGGTTTCCAAACTCTGCAGAGTTTGGGCTTAAGGGGTTATCACCCAACCACTCCCTAGGTAAGTCCCATTCGCATCTATGCTGATTGGGTCCACAAACTAGGACCTCCTGCTACTCCTCACGACATAATCCATTACACTCTACATGAGCCTTAATGGTTATTGGAGCATTAGGATACTAACCAAAATTGAGTCCTCATGTCCTTAGATATACTAAAACATTTCCCTTAGAATTTCCCTTAAAATCCTAATTCAACCATACTTCTCATATTCCAATTTCATACAATATCATTACCTAGTCTACTAGTTATGACAAACCAAGTATAGTATGAACAAATACCACATTATCGCGTTTAAAATACAACTTCATCCATTTAAAACAGGGAATTAATCATAACTCTGTAGTGATTCTCACTCAAGCTAGAGGATCTCGCCCAGGCGAGAGGGCTATCTCGCTTAGGCGGGTCACACTCGCCTGAGCGAGGCTCCAAACAGAGGCAACTTGAAATCTTGTCGAATTCTCACTCAGGCTAAGCTATTTCGCTTAGACGAGAGTGACTCTCGCTTAAGCGAAACCAGCTCGCCTAGGCGAGGTTTCACACAGGAATAGGGGTGGGTTTTTTGACATTTTCACTCAGGCGAGAGCTTTTCGCTCAGGCGAGAGCTGCTTGCCCAGGCGAAAATACCAAATTTCCAATCTGTTCCCACATGCAGAAGCCATGAAATTTATGCCAATAACTCTAATTCAGCACAAATGGGTGATCCAAGCATCAAACAAACACAGATTCATGCAATCAAAGGTATCAAAGATAATTATATACGAAATTTTAAGCAAAACAATCAACTTCTCTTACCTCTAGAAGTTACTAACTAGCCAAAACACTTCCAACAAGGGATACCTCAATTGCACAACCTAAGGAGTTAAAAGGCTAAAATACAAGTTCACAAAGTGAAAATAGGATCCTAATTTGGCTCAACAAGAATGGAGCTCCAAAATTTCAAATTGAAGAGAATTGGGGAGGTTGGAATTAACTTACATGGAAGAAAAGGAAATTCACTGGTGGAGGAGGTCCTGTTCTAGTCTCAGGTTCACTTGCTATACAGGAAGGAAAGAGGGATCAGAATTGGTGCTCAAGCCTCCTGGTTTGAGAGAAGTGAGGGAAACAAGGAAGGAAGGGGAAAAATATGTTGAATGAAAGTAAACGAGTGTTGTTTTGCGAATTGGCAAATAGAGAGGGGAAAGAGTGTCTAAAAAGGAGGGTTTCACAGTATTCATTTTAAATTATTTTTTGTTTTGTTCATTGACTCAAGGCAAATAAAATTTAATTTTCATATTTTTAGTTATTTTAAACTACTTTTCTCTACAATAGATTCAGTACCAGCCATGTCATGAAATTGCTTAATTTTATGAAGGGTTAAATATGTTTTTGGTTCATCAAATTTCAATGAATTTTGGAATTAGTCCCTCATCAAAACTTTATACTAATTTAGTCCTTCATCTTTCAAAATGCATAAATTTAATCCTTTTAACCAAATTTTGTTAAGTTTATCTAACGTTTCAAACACATTTCATGATAGTATTTAAGTTAACATTGAAGCAAAAATATGTCAAAGAATGTAAATAATTGAAATACTATCATGAAATACGCTTGAAACATTAAATAAACTTAACAAATTTTAGTTAAAAGGACTAAATTCATACATTTTGAAAGATAGAAGACTAAATTGGTCAAAAATTTAGATGAGAAACTAATTTCAAATTTTGCTAAAACTTGAGGAACCAAAAACATATTTAACCCTTTTATGAATAACACAAACACTCGTAATAGACAATTAAATTGGGCTCCATTTAGTTCATTTCTTGAAAGCATTAACTTTCTTAGCAGTAAATCTATTTTTGCAAGGAAACAGTTATTGAGAACACAGGCAGCAGAACAATGCTTCTCAACTGCCGGTAATAAATGCTAAACAAACATGGATGCTACCCCAATCTAATATTACATGCCTAATCTCCTAAATAAGGAATCATAACATTTGTATATCTAATGTCATATAAATGAAATATAACTTCTTCCATCACGTTGTAAAAAATCTGAAGATCTTCTTTCCGATGGACACCTCACCCGGATGTTCCTCATCATCCTCCTCCTCATCATCATCATCATCTTCATCATCATCATCATTTTCAACATCATGGATTGTGCTTCCATCTTCGTCTCGGTATTCTGGTGTACCATTTTCCTCCGCAGCACCATTGTCATCAACAATATCTCTTGGTACTTCAAACTGAAAAAAGAATGTGTAAAAATAGAATAGAACGTATGTACAGAAGGTTTGGTCAAATCAATGATCATAACAAGTCTGTTACCCTAACAACTCTTTCATCTGAGACATCCACAGTTTTTGTTGTTGTGACCTGCACCATGCTTTTGTCTTCTACTTGTACATTGTCATCAGCTTCTGCTAATGAGGTTTCAACAACTTCAGGGCTCATCTGCCCCTCCAGTTTACCCGCAGTCTCTTTCCCCATACTTCTTGTTGCATTTGGTATGGCCTGTTTTGATGAACCTTTGCCCGCACTGCTCCAGAACAATAAAGAAAAACATGACCACAGCTCCGAATATAAACAGACATGATGCATCATGGTTTTGCTGCTAAATATACTTAACAGCCACAAGCAAGACACTTGCAATAACAACCCCTTAACATCCTCTCACATAATTCCAAACGGCATTAAAACTCAATCAAGCAATTCAATTTCCTACTATTATACATATCTAAAATACTATTTACTACGGAGAAAGTATCCACCACACCACAGGGCATCCAAGTAAACTAGTGCTGTCTAAACCCAAAATTACTTTGATTTAGGATCTTTTTCAGTTCAGTAAAAAGGAAATCACTTCTGAATAATCAACAACAAAGCATTATCTCACTATGTAAGAACATGGATTTCATTGCGCCATTGGAGTCCGTTAAAGACCAAATTCTTAAAAATACTATTAAGCATGGGGCCATATCAACAAATAAAAAAGTTTCTGACCTTTCATTATTAGTAAAACCAATTTTATTTTAATAAACATACTACAGAACAAAAACTGTCATACTTAGTATCTGAATTTAGTGTTTATGCCCATATAATATTATTAAATGATCTCACCACCTGAGTGATTTACGCTAAAATACAATTTCCTAACCAGTTTAATAATGAGAATATAATAAATGTCATTCTTGCTATTACAGAAATCTACCTATCACAATAGCAAATATCAATTGGCCTTCAGAAATCAACCATGAGTTTATTTCAAACATATCATTCCTTTCGAGTTAATATAAATCTAAATATAGCCGTGTATATTCAGTTCACACCTCACACACAAGAGAATCCCTCCAATAAATACACAACCAGCATAAGATATAATGTAACCTGCTACTGGTCCAAATGGGGCCTGATGAGACCTGAGAATAAACTTACGTCTTGTGCTGCCTAAGATTGTATCGCTTCTCCCCAGTAACCTGTGCTGGCGGAGCAACTGTTTGCCTCTTCTTCCTGCGCCCACCAGCTGTAATACTCTCTGATTGCCCTTCACTATCACCAGCATTCTGTTCACTTTCTGTAACTCTAGAAGTTTGTGCCCGTTGACGCTTTCTTCCAGTGTTGGCTTTCTCAATGTGACTTGAGTCTTCCCGACTGTCTTCTTTGGCTAGGAACTCTCTGGCCTCTTTAACAACAGCCTTCACTGAGCGTGTTCTAGCAATTCCAGATTTGCTTTTCCTCCCAGGTCTGCCCCTTCGAAGCTTTGGAACAGACTGTTGAGAATCATCTCGATCTCCATCAACCAAACTATCAACCCAGCTGTGATCACCTATGGATAAGGAGTATTCATCACCAACCTCTTTATCAATGTGATCAGATTGGAGGTGCGGTGTATCTAGAGAGTGATAGGCCATCCCACCCGCTGGTTGACGTTCATCAAGAATAACTCTAGCTCCTTCTATATTAGCAAGAGATCCAGGCTCATCTGCTTTGTTTACACTATCATTCACATTTGAGGGTGGTGATGTCCCAGCCATGTCAGAAGCCCTAATAGCTTCATCTCTTTTACTTGGAGACAGTTTGAAAATCTTGGATGTGCATTTACGGAGCCAAGACACAGGTCTTACAGATCCAGAATTGTTAATGTCAGAAGTAGCTACAATGTCCTGGGAGTTCTTAGGAGGCTTATAATTCAGAACAGGGGAAATAGGCAAGGGAATGACCACACTTTCCTTTAAGTCAGGTAGTTTAGTATCAGATATAACAAAGTTCTCAACAACTTCACCACAGACCTTGCAATTCTTCAGATTCTCAACAAGTTCAAGAAAATTTTTTCTTTCAGCCACAAGGCGTTGACGTCCTTTCTTAACTTTCTGACTGAGATTCATAAGCATTTCAGAATCTTCACGCATCTCAAGTTGGCCTGACATAAGTTGCTGCTTGTTCAATTCAAGTTCCTTCCTTTCTTTTTCTAATCTAATCCCCTCGGCCTTTGCTTCTTCCCATTCCTTCTCAGAAACATTCTTCAATATATTAATGTTGTCAAGCTCTCTTTGCATTTTCTCCTGAAAATTTCTCTCTCTTTCCTGCAAATCTTTCTCCGTTTCTTCCTGTCTTTTCTGGATTTCATTCTCAAGATTCCTCATCTTTGATTCAAAATCTTGAATCATTTTAGCCTGTTCATTTTTCACCTTTTCAGACAACAGGTGTTTCTCTTGATTCATTGAATCTCTAAATGATTCCTTCTCCAATTCAAGCTTCTCCAGCTCTTTCTTTATATGTTCTTGCATATTTTGTTTCTCGCTTTTCAATCTTTCTTCTTCGCTGTTCTGAAGCTTTCTTAAACTTTCTTTCTCCACATCAATATCATGCTGCTTCCTAGTAATTTCTTCTCTTTTTTCATCCAGTACTTCCCACTCTTTCTCAAACCTCTCTCTCTCCTCCCTTAAGTTTTCAGCTTCCTTCACAAGAGAGTCCTTCTGCAATCTGGTATGCTCTATCTCCTGTTTCAGTTCCAATCGCAATCGAGAATTTTCTAACTTGTTATCCTCAACAAGCTTCAAATTTTCAGTCTCTTGGCGTATTTGCAGCTCCTGCAGAGAAATCTCAGCTTTTATCCTCTGAAGTTCAGCATTTAAATTCTCCATGCTCTCCCTATCAGCAACCAATTGTTGGTTTTCCTTCTCCAACTCTTTCTCCTTGATTTTCAGAGTCTTCTCTTTCTCCTTTAAAGATTTCAGCTTTGCTTCAATCTCCGCAGTTTGTTCTTTTATTCTCTCAGCCTTCTTACTCAAGGCCTGCTCTTCTTTTTCAACCTTTTTTTCTCTATGGTTGACTTCGACCTCCCTCTGCTCCAAGGCTTCCTCCTTGATGCTAAACTCATCAAGAAGGGATTTCCGCTGGTGTTCCATTTCAAAATCAACCTGCTGCATCTGCAAATCCAGTGTAGCCTTTTGTTCACCAAGGAGCTTCTGGATCCCCTCCTGTAGAAACCACAGGTTCAACCATCAGAATGCCATAAAATCATGCAAGTAACTAATGTCAAACATGTACACTTCTGCTCATAACTTCTTTTTCTGATTTTGAGTTTATATGGTGAATTCCCACTTTCAATTTCTTTCCTTACTTTCACTTGAGAAAAATTGTGTAGAGTTGTCATTCCCAGAGTAAAACTTAAAAAAGTTTATTACCATGTTGACAATAAAGGAATTCAGTTAAGCAAATAAATCTTTAAACTATCATCTGCTAATGCATAAAGCCAAAGCATAGCTTCAGCGTTTGGTCTCTCCCAATGATGCAAACAGTATCCTTAAAAAAGTCGTAAGTTCTTGTCAGTGAAAAAGATGTTTTAATCTTTTATTATCCTGTATAAATATTAGAAATAAAAAATGAACTGACAAAATGAATATAGATGATACTCAAAATAATAAATTTGTCAATTTTAATATGAAATTCACAAACGAAAGGCAGATGTCAAGATGCTAATATAAAAGCAAAGCACTTCTAATATCGTAGTCACAGTTTTCAATTGTGAACTAATATCTGCCTGGGACATTGCCCATATGCAGAAACTAAAAGAACCCCTAGCCCTAGGAAAATTTATTCATTCACAATGGAATTTATACAGTACTCTAAGAAATTTGGAAGCATCAGGTCGTCTGATTTTACTCCAAAAAAAATACCAGTCTTGGACCTCAGTATGAGCGAAAGAATATGGCAGGGGTTAAGAATCTTCAGAATCTATTTGTTTCAAGATGAATCTATCTCAGTGATATCATTTTGAATTTCATTTCTAGGTCATGTGTGCTAAGTAGTTATTCATTAATGTTATGTAGTTTTTCTTTTCTTGAATTTTGCATGTCATTTTATTGCATTGCATAGCAACAAGATTCCTGGACTTACTCTTTCTCTAGAATTAAGTTTTGATTCCAATGCATACAATTCTTTCTCTTTTATCTCCAGCGTGCTCTTCAAGGAATTCACTTTCTGCAACCATAGTCACAACATACAAAGAATGGAAAGTATCAGCAAAATACAAAAAACAGAACACAAATCATCAAGACACAATGAAAAAGCATGACCTTCTCTTCCACATTTATATCGGCTATTCTTCTAATAATCTCAGCTTCCTTTTCCTTCAGTAAAGAACTCGAAGAATTAACCTTTTTCTCCAACATGTCCAGGTCTCTTTCTTTCTGTTTAAGGTTCTTCTCGGTTTCAACTATCATTTTTTCTTTCTCACTGATATTTTGCCTACCATTGGATAGCATATTTTCTCTTTGCTGTAGCTTCCTTTCCCACTCCTTCAAATCTTCCCTTTCTTTATAGAATGTTGCATCAAATGATTGTCGACTGCAACGTAGAATACCAACTTCATGTTAAATTGAAATGCATAAGAGCTCAAAAAATTTAATGAATAGAAACAATGATAAATTGTAGAGAATAGGCATACTCAGTAGCTAAAGACAAACGCTCCTTTTGAAGCAAACTTTCACGAGCCTCAACCTCTTGCAATTTCATATCCAGCTCTGCATTTTTTCTGTTTACCTCAGAAAGCTTAGCCTCTGCATCAAGCAGTTTCTTGTCAACCACTGAAGACTTCTCTTCAATTCCATCAACCAATGCACTAGCTTCAGCTAGCTTTGTATTGGAGTTAGACTGGACTTGGGCATGCTCTTCATGCATTGCACGCAGAGCTCTTTCAAGCTGCAATTGAATGATTTATGCAAACATCAATATAAAATAAAGGAACATCTAAACAAGAATCTCAAACTCCAACCCTAACATGAGAAACTCCAGAAATATCCTACAAATCTGATCATAAAATTGAAATAGAAATAAATTGGTAAAGTACTGAACAATCTGAAGAGTAATAGAGGAAAGAGAACATGCATCCATGGAAACACCAAGGCCAGAGGTTTAAGAAGATGATTGATATTATCACTATTTCTATTATCTGTTGTTTTCACCATTTCCTATACAAAATCTTTTAAAAAAGGAAAGCTAGTCAAAATAAGGTGACCTTTTTGTAATAATTAGAAAGGCGGGAACCAAAAACAGATAAAACTGAAGTTTTCAGTGAACCAAAAACAGATAAAACTGAAGGTAATGCCTAAATACTCCAGAATGATGTCATGGAAAGGGGTGAAGAGGAAGTGAGGAAAAAACTGAAGCCCAACCAATGATAGGCTCTTCTTCCAACAATAAGCAAATTAAAAAGGATGACAACACAACAGAGGAAAGTAGAAATGCACGAAAGTAGATAAATATAACAACTATATAACTGAAGATGAAAACAAAAAACATACATCAGCCCCACATTGCCTCTCTGTGCTCAATGCTTTCCTCAAATTCTCCTCTCGCTTCTCAACTTCAAACAAGGCAATTAAATGTGCTGACTGTTCTCGTTTTAGAATCTCCTCAGTTTCAGCTAGTTCTTGCCTCAGCTGGTCAAATTTTGAATTCCATTCTTTCTTCTCCATCAATAGCAGGCCCATGTTGTACTGGTAGTCAAAAAGCTATGAAAAAATGAAAGAAACAAAATAGTTCATCAATGAACAATCAATCATCAGGGAGATGACATTATATCCACAACATACAGAATCTCTGCAACCATAAAATATTTTAGAAATTGTAATGCAGAGGCCACCCAAAGAATTTGCTTGTTTACACCCATAGATATGTTTTCGTACTTCTATTTACATTCAGTATACAATACCTGTTCCGACTTCATTTTTATATCATAACAACATGTGCATAGCAATTAGCTTCTAATGAGTTAGAAACTTTGAGTCAGCAAGTTTAAGGGAAATTAATGAAACCAAGAGTCAGAATCACGGCCTATAAATCTGTCATAGAATGACATGAATTACCTTATTCCTACTGCACTATGCTTCTCAACTTTAATTTATCATTTGACTCGAAGCTACAATCTTCAAAATTACTCCCTTAGGTCCTTAATATATAAAAGGCATAGTTTAGAAGAAATTGGTCCATCCAAAGTCAAAACCATGTCATAATTCCAGGCCCTGCTGTATCAACCCTTGACATGAAATAGCATAAAATGATTTGCCTTCATGACTTTATCAACTACAACACTTGTTTCAACAAGCTTCAACTGCAGGTACAATATCACAGTTTTGAAGTCTCTACGACTGCATTGCAACTAAAATCACAACCACATTTTCTAGTAATTTCTCCAACACATCAAAGACTTCTTTTAGGGATGATCGGGGGGATCTAAACAAAGTTAGTTGCTCTCAAGCTACTTAAATCCACCAAAAGAGTTCCTTTCTCTAAATTACATAAGCACCAATAGCTATGTTAATATCAATATTAATAATATTATTAACCGACTGCAACTATAGATTCAAATTAACTAATCAATCATAAATATCGAGCGCTAAACACCAATCAATCATAAATTTAAACAAAATGTTATCTTTATAAGCTAAACAAAAACCATAAACAGATAAAGTTCCGCTCTACCGCGTCGAAGTCGAATAAAAACACAAAAACCCTAGAAACGCGCCTCAGATCAATATCGGTGAAAATTCGCAAAACCTTTACCCAGTCTAACCTCTTTTTCGAGCCTCGAGACCTTCTCCATGAGTGCTTCGTGGTCCTTCCTCTGCATCACACTTTCATCAAGCAACCCTAACTCCGTGAACCGCCTCCAGTCGTCCGCGTTCCCCGTGTCGAACCCCACCGCTACGGTGGTTTCGGTCAGAGACCCCAACGGCGGCGGCGGCGGACCATCGGCGACTGCTTTGCCCTTCGCAGAGGCGGAAACCGTCACAGCACCGCCTCGGTGCGGCGTGAAAGGCGCAGCGGCATTCGGCCACACCTTTTTCTGCGGCGTGAACATTGTACCGTAACCGACAATGGGAGGAAAAGACGCTGCGCAGTCAAAGAAAACGAAAAGACGGTGAGGGTTCCGCCGGAAGAAACAAAGGAGGGAGGGATCGTGTTTAGTTTGAGGGAAGTATGAAATTTTGGAAATTGAAAAGGGTTTAAACGTTATGTGGAATAGAACTGTGTACTTTTAAGACTGTTTTGTACCACCAATTTGGATTGCAGTGAATTGGTGACGAATGACACATTTATTTAATATAGAAAAATTAAACTTGAATTTTTTAAAAAATAATGGTGATAATAAAATAGAAAAAAGAATACGAAAATGAAAACAAACTTTTGGATTAAGTTCGTTATATCTTTAAATATATATATATATATATATATATAGAGAGAGAGAGATATTTGTTGAAATTTTTTACCATCCATGTACATAGCTAAAAAGATAAGAAAAATTAAATTTTTAGTTGAATTGGGTTTAGTGATGCTTGTTGGAAGTAGCTTGCGAAGTTCGTGAGTAAAATCTTGTTTAACATATAGTTGTGGAAGCTAGGTTTAAAAATTTATCAAAATTTGAAATTCTCTCCAAATATCAACTTTATATGGGAGCACTCAGATAAACTATGCATAAGTATGATACATGTAACGATGATTCTATGGGGAGTCAACAACATATTTTAAATTTTTAGATTCTTTCAATATATTTTGTTGTAATTTAGATTTCATTTTTCATTTTACTTCTTGCACTGTTTTTTCATTATCTTGTATTTGCTTTCATAATTTTTTATAATTGAAGAACTTTTAAACATTATTGAATTACCAATGTTTTTGGTCTCTAGACCATAACATGATTTTTTTAATCTCAAACTTTGATTATCTTAGATTTTTATACTTAAGACATTCATGGAAGTAATCCTTCTTGCCTAACGACATTAACAACTTTTTGATTTGGTATTTCTTTGGTGAACACCTAGAATACATTAACATATAACCTTTTTTTTTCTTCCTTGTTTTTTTCCCATTTTCTCCATTCCTTTTTGCCTTCATCATCTTCAACCAAAAACACCTATTATAATCATCCAAAATTAGCATCAAAATCAACACACACCAAAACTAGTACACTCACTACACATTTGCATTTAACGATTGGATTCGTTAGGTGGTTATTGTTTATTTGTGGTAAGAATGAGATATTCGACCCAAGGAAGTGAGCACTATCTCTGTACTCATAGGAAAACTATTGGTGAACACATGTGAATAGGAGAAATATAGGAGTAATTTTCCTTTATGGTACAAGAGTGTGTGTGTGTATGTGTGAGTACAAGATTGTGTGTGTGTGTGAGAGTACAAGATTGTGCATTTGTGTGTATGTGTGTAGGTGTGTGTGGGTGGTTGTGGGTGGGTGGGTGGGTGGGTGTGGGTGTGCACGTGTGCGTGTGCATGTGTGTGTGCGTGTGTGTGTGTGTGTGTGTGCTTGTGCATGTCTAGAAGCACGCAACGCCTAGTGGTACGTGTCTCCCGCCAGGCGATTTTACTGCAACAGTATTGGTGTTCTTATTCTTGATGTGCGCGATCTACAAAGCTTTTGTGATGCCTTAAAGTTCGGCTTACTGGTGTTCCTTGAGTTGTGGCTCAGAACGTATCCCTTGAGTTGTGGCTTAGGATAGGGGTTAAGCACGGGGCATTCTCTGGGTTGTGGCCCGGAATGACGTCCCTTGAGTTATGGCTCGGGATAGCGGATGAACACGAGGAACTCTTGAGTTGTGGATCGGGTTGGCGAGTGTTGCCGGTGTGAGTGTGCTGGTTGTGGCCAGTACGGATGGGTCTAGATGGTTTGCCGTCCTCAGTAATTAGTTGTTGAGTTTGGTAGTCTTGGGACGTTACAAACTATGTTCGTATATGGGAACTCCACCTGGCATTACGGTGTATGATCCATAGCGTGGTTTCCCGCACGTGCCCTACCGGTTGTGGCCGATAGGTATGGCAGCAAGACATCTTGAGGTAATCGCTATAAGACGTAGAACTCGATTATTATGGTAGTGGCCATGTGGTATGGGATCAAGGAAGAGATTCCTTTGGTGTGATTGTGTGATATATATAATTGTGCAATATTTATATATATGTGGAATTTGTTAGCTCACCCTATCTACTTGTGTTTGGCGATGATCGTGTACATAGTACACGGGAGCAGATGATATTGTAGGTGGATCTAGTGAGGCTTAGAGACGGAACGAAGTATTGGGAGAAGATTTTTTTATCAGAGTTTTTATTATGTTTTGGAACAGTTGTAATATTTTATATTATTAAACTTGGTTTTTTTGTTATGGATTTTATGTTTCAGTTATACTAGAGGTTTTGAGATTATTTATTACTACTATACAGTTTTAATTTTCCCGATTTTGGGAACATAAGTTATAATAAATGAAGTTTTATTATATATTTCTTTATTTTATTATTTAAATCCGTAATATCCGGTCGGGATGTTACATTTAGACATCAAGAAAAGGATGAAGAACTTATTGATCCAGAAGTACCATATCTTAGTGTTATAAGAGCACTAATGTATCTTGCCAATTATACTTTACCTGATATAGCATTTGCCATAATCTTAACCTACAAGAAGACATTGGTCTGGAATAAAATATATACTTTGTTACCTTAAGGGTATAACAAATATGGGCTTATTTTATCCAAATGATTCAAAATCATATCCAATGGATTATCCATATGCAAGTTATTTATTAGATGCTCATAGTGGTCAATCACAAATAGGATATTTATTCACATGTGGTGCTACAATAATTTCATGGTGGTATATGAAACAAACCATAATAGCTACATCGTCAAATCATGCAAAAATGTTAGTATTACATGAGGTAAGTCGTGAATGTGTTTGGTTAAGGTTTATTGTTCAATATGTGTGACAAACTTGTGGTCTATCATAAAAAAAATGGAATCAACAATTATATATGAAGACAATAGTGCATATATTTCTCAATTGAAATAATGATATATTAAAGGTGGCAGAATAAAACATATTCTTCCAAAAAATGTTTTCACTCATGATCTTCAAAGAAATTGTGATATACAAATTCGAAAGATTCTCATGTGAAAATCTATCAGATTTATTTACCAAGTTTTTGCCAAGGAGAACCTTTGGAAAGTTTGTTCACAAGATTGGACTCTATCATCTTAATGATTTAAGTATTCATGAGGGGGAGAGATAAAATATGTGATGAATAATATTATATCAAAGAATAAAAAATGATGTACTCTTTTTTCTTCACTAGGTCTTTATCCCAAAGGATTTTTCCTAATAAGGTTTTGACAAGATACATTCTTTGATCAATGGACACCTAAGAGGGAGATGAAGTGTTATAAAATTAATGGATGTCCATTGACTTGCTAACAACTACTCATGATTGATTTTTCTTGATGTTATCATTAACTATTGTAATCATTGAGTTGCCTTTTGTACATATAAATAGAGACTTTTTATATTGGTAATGACACATAAAGTAGTCTCTACTATCTCTTCTTTTTTTTTCTCTTCCTTTTTATAACATATTTATCTAACATTTAACCAGACAAATTGATTTAATTTTCTCCATGTAATACAAGTTAAATCCAATTCATCTATTGATAAATTTTCATTAATAGATATCAATTTATCTATAAAAGTTACATTTTTTAAATTATTAAAAATGTTTCTGGACAATATTTTTATGAAAAGGTAAATTTAAGATGTTTACTTATGAAAAGATTAGTTGAATTAACTTTTATACATAAATATTACATTTTGAGAAATAATTTGTGGATAATTAATTATTTACAAAATTGATTGCTAATTTTAACTTATCTTTCTTTATTGTACTATTTAAAAGGTATTTATTAAATGAATTTTCACATAAATCAAACGGATATACGATTAGGGATGGCAACGGAACGAGACGGGGTGGAGACGAGTTTCGCTATCTCATACACATCCCCGTAGAAAAAATCCTACCACATCCCCATAGAAAAAATCCTACCACATCCCCATACCCAAATCCAACAGATATCAAACTTTTGTCTCATCTCCATCTCCACCGAGTAACGGGTATAATCTCGTACACATATCCATACCTGTTTTTTTTACTACTTCAATATTAATTTTAATTAATTTTTATAAAATAAAAAAATTACAATAAAGGAAACATAATATTATCAAATATTCAATATTAGGAGCAAAATTGTTTCTTCGATATCAAATACTTTGAAATAAATTATAATTATTTACATTGTAGATTATAATACCAAACAAAATTTCATGAGAATCAAAACATTTATTAAATTTGCAAACATTAATGAAACCTAGTTGATAAAATTTAAAAATACTTTTCAAAAAAATAAAAGGAAAACAAATATTCAAATTAAAATATATTTTAAATATTTGTTTACTTCAATTTTTTAATTTCTAAGAATCTATTTTTTATCTATAACAATATATAAAGGGGATTCCCCTTTTTGTGTCCACATTTCAAAATACCAATTTTACCCTTTAAATATAATAATTTATTAAATTTTTAAAAATTGACCATTACTTTTACAATGTTTTATAAATTCGGCTATTTCTGTTTCTTCTCTTCTTCTTTATTTATTAATGATTGATCTTTTATTTGATATATTTCACTTTATTTTTAATAAATATATATAAATATAATTTTAGTTTATATAACAACTTAATAATATTACAATATTATCATCTACTAATATAATATCACGCATATTTAAAAAATATATACACACAGACGCTGCGCGATAGCGCCTGTGTTTATGTTAGTAAACTAATAAAAGTTATAATACATCACTACATCAAAATGACACAAAGAACAAATAATAAATAATAATAACATTTTTGACATAGATCTTGTATCTTTTGAACTCTATACAATTATAGTGAAAAAATTATAGTATGATTGATAATGAGTTAGAAAATAAAAAATAATTAGATAAAATATATTGAAATAGTATTCTACATGATGAAAATAAACAAAAAATAAAAATATTAAAAAATTAACTGATGTGTGTCTCAGAAACAAATTGAGAGACTAGTGAAATAAATCGCAAAAAAACAATGTATAATTAAAGGTATGGTAAGATGAAAAATACCTTAGAGATCTAAGCAAACTTTTCAAATATCAATTGTATTGCACTTAGGCGGCCTAACAAAAATACTCACACTTCTCATCCTTTGCCGCTATAGGTATACCGACACAGGTTGGGGGACTGGTGTACTGCACCTAGGCGGCCCAACATGACTATAATCGTAAAATCTGCCTACATAACCCCCAAGGATGCAAATAATTACCAGATAAGGTCAAACGGACAAGAGTAAGCGGCTTAAGCCGCTTACTTGCCTACATAACCCCCAAGGATGCAAATAATTACCAGATAAGATCAAACGGACAATAGTAAGCGGCCTAAGCCGCTTACATCAGAAAATGAAACGAGAACCTGACAGAATCAAAGCATTACTAGCAAAGCCCTTAGGACTAGGCCCAGGCCCACCTGCGGCCCAAACAAGGGCCCACCTATGACATGGCCAAACATAATTAATAAACTATAAATACGCGTGGACCTCAGCAATTAAAGGTATGCATTCATTAATCCCTTAATCATGAGATTTGACTTTTTGAGAATTCTTTGCTGACTTGAGCGTCAAAGTCTTCTTCGCAGGTAACCCCTCTTAGGTCCGAACCGGTCCAAGCCGAGACACAAGTAGATAACATTTGCAAGCCGGAAGGAAGCCTACTAGGGAGATTGCGAATTGAGGTAAGGTGATATTTGTGTCTGACATCTCTTATTTGTTCTCCGTAGGAACATCAACATATATACTCAATGGTTGAGAAATAACGAAAATTATTTTAGCGAAACAAAAGAGTTCTTCAAATGAAACAAAAATGAATAATAATAAATATATAATATAGTTTTTTATATTACCTAGTAAATGAAATGTTTATGCTATTAAACAATAAAATTGAGAGTATTAAACATTCTCATGTGAAAGGAAAGTATATAATAAATAAAAATATGAAAAAATAATAGAAATATTCAAATGTGAGACATACAATTTTTTTAATTGACATACATCATTTTAACATAATTACATAAAGGTTATTATGATAAGATGAAAAATATATTGGATATGCGGATGATTTTCATGACAGACCAAATAATTAGAAGAAATAAAAAATAGAAATTAAATATATATAGGGTTACTTAATTAATTGTGAATGTTTTAATAATTTAAATGGGGACAGAGATATGACGGGAGCAGATATTATGATGAGGATATATGTACATCCACATACCCATCCCTATACCCAATTGAAAAAGATGGAAATCTCTCATTCTCATACCCAAACAATGCAGAGATTCCCCGTCAAAACGGAAATGGGTTCGGACAATACCTACTAAAACAAGTTTATTTGTCATCTCTATATATGATCCACGAATAGATTGCTGCCACTTCCGTAGTTATAATACAATATCAGCATAAAGTTTACTAATGAAAATCTAGTTCATGTATATCCTTTATTTTTTATTATAGATAATTATTTTAATATAAAAAATAACTGAACTAGATAAATAATCATTTAAAATAACTAAATAATTTTCTTGATTTAAAAAGTAATTAAATTTAAATTAAAAATTATTTAAAAAATATAAATATAATTATTTTAATTTAAATTAACAATTACTTAAAAATGAAAATTAAAAAGAATATATATGCATGAAAATGGAAAAATTATCTATTCATATAGATATAAAGATGACAATAAGTCAAGTATAGTATAAATAGTGTTTATTCATTATTGATCCGAAGAAAACAATCGACTTGTTACCCAACTATTGTTATCCAACTATTTATCTCAGATACTCCATTATAAAATATTAATAGTTTTCTTTTAAAACCCGCATATATTTATAAATATTCACATAGCCATAAATATGTAAATATTTAAAAAGAAAATATATATCATAAATATTTTAAATAAAATTATAAAAAATATAAAAATAATGTACTATACCTAGACGATCTTCGGTAACTACCCGGTCTAAACCGTCTATGTCTAGCTGAATTGTGAAAAGATGGTTAACTAAACAAGACAACACACATGGTAGCACAGGCCGCCTACTCCAAAGAATGGAACATAAGGAAGAATCATTAACCCCAAACTTAGAAAAGTGCAGCGAGGCCTCTAGTGTCAATTCACTAACATAGGGCTTCTGCTTGCCCCATCCCATTTAGAACCTGAACATTGGCCCAACGTGATGAAGGCGTGACCACCTCCTTACAAGCTCCCTCAAGAAGGATCACTAGAAGCATGTCTAGAGGGGAGTCTTCTATTCCATCACCTTTATCTTTGTTTTGCATTACTTTAGTTTGAATTCCCTAAGTTGGTTTCTAGTTGATTTATTTTGGTTGACTTGTTAACTTTGATCCAAAGTTGACCTTTGACCAAGATTAGATTAACTTAAACCAACATGTTAATCCTTGTTTGTCTTGTTTTGTAGGTAATTAAGAGAAAGTAGAGCATGGCTAGGTGGCACTTGGTGATT
>Ga0209589_1001553_pt1 | contig 38208 bp, 18 predicted proteins | sample CowpeawhiteBW_FD_187525 | JGI IMG/M metagenome (GOLD analysis project Ga0209589, IMG submission 187525) | Root nodule microbial communities of legume samples collected from California USA - Cow pea white BW (SPAdes) (version 2) | ecosystem: Host-associated > Plants > Roots > Nodule | place: USA...
TAAAAACTTATAAAAATAACCGTTAATTTTTAAAAATTTAATAAATAATTAAATTATAAAGGGTAAAGTTGGAATTATGAAATGTGGACACAAAAGAGGGAATCCCCTTTATATATAGTTATAGATAATGTGTTTAGATAGAGTAATTAAAATATCTTACATTTCAATTTTTTGTTTAGATAAAATAATTCAATTCTTTTATGAGATAAAATTTCATTTAACAATATTTATTTTTAATATACAAAAATTTAAATCAAATTTAAAAAATATATTAGACATCTTAAAATATTTAAATTTGTTCAAATTTGAACTCGGCCAAATTTCAATTAGGATTGACTCAGCTAAATTTTGGTTAGGGTCAATTCGACCGAATTTTGGACTATCCCATATTGGCCGATTTCGGCCAAATTTTGGTTGGATCAACTCGACCAAATTCAGCCAAGTTTAGGTCAGGTTCAACTCGGTCGTATTCAATCAATTTTTTGCCAGAGACGACTCGGTCAAATTCGTCCAAATTTTGTTGGGCTTAACTCAATCGAATTTGGACCAATTTTGAACAGGGATGACTCAGTTGAATCCGACGAAATTTTAGTCAGGATCAAGTCAGCCAAATTTGGCTAAATTTTGGTAAGCATCGACTAAGCCAAATTTAGGTTGGTGTCGACTTGGCCGAATGCAGCTCAATTTCAAACGAGATCGATTCGGCGAAATTTCGACCAAGATCAACTCAGTCAAATTAGACCAAATTCGATCGAGTCAACTCTAGTTGAATTTCGGCCGAGTTGATCCCAACCAAATTAAGTCAAGTCGGTCTCGACCAAAATTTGGCCATGCTTGACCAAGAAGACCTTGATTGAATTGTACCAAGTTAGTCCTATTCAAATTTCGATCGAGTCACCTCCGACCAAATTCGGATAAGTTGGCCCTAACCAAATATTTGGTCAAACTTGGCCGAGTTGACCCCCACTGAAATTTAGTCAAATTCGACATAGTCAGTCTGGACCGAATTTCGATGAAGTCGACACTAACCAAAATTTGAGTTAGTCCTGGTCAATTGTCACTGGAGTCAACCCCGACCTATTCTTATCTTGACCAATGAGGATTCTACAACTTGTGAAATTTTAATTTCCTTTTTTTAAGTATATTTCAAATAATAATGAATTTGAAATACATTCTTAAAAATTTCTTAATTTCAATTTCTTTTCTTTATCTTTACTTTTAAAAAAAAATTAAATTCTTCAAATAAATAAATTACTCTCTTAAATTACTTCGTCCAAACAAATCATTAATGTATTTAAAACTTTCAAATTAGTTAGAGATACCACGAAAGGTCACTTAAACTCCCTATGATGAAGAACACATAAAAAAAAAAAAGCTTGCGATTTCTAATAAATTACAACAATTTCGTGGATAAAAGGGCCTGATAATTTTATTATAGTGTGTATGATATGCTATACTCTATAATTAATATTCGAGAAATTAAATAATTAAATAATTTTTAATAAATTAGAGAATTTTATTTATGATACGTTATGTAAAAAGTTTAATTACTTTGTATATTTTATCGTAGAAGTCGATTTATTTTCTATCAGTATCTTGTTTTTCATAATTTAAAATTAATACTTCACTAGTCTGTTAAACAAAACGATATGTAAATAAAATACAACGAAGAAGCTGCCAAGTATCCAATGATAAAGGTACATGATTTAAAATTGTTATCCACACTGAATCGATTATGCTTTCCGTTCTACCCAAAGACGAAAAGGATGTTTAGAAAAAGTTGCTCCACAACAAATACTACTACTAGTAACACTCAAAAAAAACTACCAAAATTATAATAGAAAATCATGATACGAGAAACTTCCAAAATTGGTGGTTTATAATGGATTTTAACCTAAACAACCACAGATGGAAGGCGAGAAAGATAGAGTAGAAAGGCATGAAAGCAAAGAGTGTACAAAACGAGAACAGAGTTCATACATTAGAGGATCAGAATATGTTGTGCTACAAAAGTTAAACTTAAGCATGAAATTTTACCTCTACATTTGAGGAAGTGCAACAATACAACAGCTTAAAGGTTAAGACTAGATATTAAACAAAAGGATCATAATTACCCCGTTCTCACATCTCACCTAACTAGTGGAGATAAGTGGCTTGGTACTGATACCCATTTCCAAAGTAGTTGCCAAGGCTGGGAGAGATGTTATACGTTGCAGTGCTCATGAGAGGGGGGCAATGATTATCAGTTGGTGCAGGGTACATGTACGGTGGTCGCTCGTATACATACTGTGGATACCTGTCAGCAACTCTAGCATACGAAGTTTTATCACAGGGGATGTTAGTGACACGTGGACCGTATCCCGCACCATTTGCGCGGGGTCTCTTCGGTTGAGGTTTTGTTGCTTCAGTTTCTCTCTTCTTGTCAGCTTTCGCCTTCTCTAACTGTATTAATCGTTTCTGCAGAGGATCCAGAGGATACTGCTCATCAAGTTTATGTTCTTCGATGCACTTTATTACAGCCTTAAGAGCAACCAGCTCTCGTTCATTAACCTCAATCTGAAACAAAAGTCGGTACAAATATTAAAGGGAGAGAATAAAAACAGTATATCACCGCAAAAAGCCAATTAAGAACCAAACAGATGCATTTCATCAGAAGTATGCAAGATATGTTTGTGCAATGTACAGATGCACTTAGACAGAACCATTAGGTACCCAAAGAAGCAATGAATGTCTTCCATCAATGTTTTATTGATTAATCGTATTTGAATTCTTTCAATATTCGGGATCAAGCAGTTTTTGTCTGCTTATTATTTCAGTGCCCCAATGCCGCGCTTCATAAATTTCAACAGGAGTAATAAGTAAAATATCTTAAAGCCATTACATCTACATGGGGAACAGGATGATGTGTCCACTTATTCTGATTCAGCTTGACAGAAACTGACTCTGTTAAACAAACAACAACTAGAATTTTATCCGTCTAATCCCATACGGGGTCAGCATCCCCACCCATCCACATCCTGCTCATCCCATACTTTAGCCAAGAGATTCTATAAGCCACTATCCACAAGCATGGGTATGATTGGGAGATGCATGAATAAAAGAAAGGGAATATTGTTATCCATTTACACTGACGTTTATCTTCTTCGTCCAAGGCAAACACTGTACGAATTGCCTATCCACTTAAATTATTCCCAGCTGTGGTTACACTATTCAAGTTAATAGTGCCAAATCTAACAGATTACTTTGGGGACTACAAAGCCACCACCACTTCGATACGCTGCCTGCCCCTAATTGTGAAGATTCTCTTACTAAATGTTCAAAGATATTGGACGGCTTGTTGCATATTTTAGCCAAGTTGGCTAATAAGCAAAAACTAGCATTTCAAATTAGGCATTGCAAAAAATAAATACTTATTTTATAATATAATTCATAAATATAAAAATGTTTTTAATATATAAATTAATAATTATATAAAATTAAAATCATCATAAAAAGTATATTCGAATATATAAGTTATTTTGGATTTACAATGCAAATAGTTTAAATTGTGATATAAAGTTAATTTTAATTATTGATAATTTCTTGTTAAAAAACCATTGAAATTCAATTTACAGAAAAAGAAGAGTTTAGATTTAAAGGAAGAATGAGGATCAGCAATACAATAAACTAAATCACTGACCATTCATATCATAAGTCAAATAACAAACCAAAAGCTCTGTGTACACTGTACATTGTATACTGAGAATTAAAAACTTCAAGAGCTTTCACGACAAGACTATCCTTTAGGTCCTAAACATCAAAGACAGCAAGCTCTAAAATCAAGTTATTTTTGTATTTCATTTAGACTTTCATGAGGCTTTGGCACTAAATTACTTTTTAACCATAATATATTTGTTGCCGCTATATAGATTTAAGCAAAAATATTTTATTCTCGTAGAAGAGTCTTTGTTGTCTAAATTTTTTTCCTTAAACAAACATGAATGGCGTAAGAAGGCCTTCCAGCTCAACAGTTTTACCAACAGGCCTCAACATTTTGAAGAGTGTGTTTCTATCTGCTAAGAAACTGGTAGGAACCAGAATGAATAGAAACACGAAACATAATTATTGGAAAGAAAAACCATTATAAAGGATGACGCCAGTAATCCTAGAGCTAATCTCTTCAGAAACAGATGAGTCCCCTGGCACAACCCCTCAAGTCTTTAATAGAAAAAAACTCCTGATGATGATCACACTCCTTCCCCCTCTCCAAATAATCATTCATATTCAAACTAATAGCCGCATCGGCAGCCCTTCTCTAACTCCACCATTCATCTTAAACAAGTGTCCTATCAGAAACTTTTCTAGCTTTTCATGTGATAAGAGGCCTAGCTTTTATATGCTGTTCTAGCAAAATGACACAAGTGGCATGCAATTATGACTCTAAGCAAAAACAATATTAGGGAAAACACAAAAGCTAGGACATATCTCAGATAACTAGCTCAAGCAATGAAAAGAACACAATGGTGGAATAATTACTTAATATGGCAGAAACTCAAGTCAATAACACACCTGTGCAGTGGGAGATGAGTTAACACTTTTAACAGGAGAAGAAGCTTTTCTTGCATCTTTCAAGTAAGACTTCAGTAAAGAAACGGGAGAAAACTGTTCAGTAAGATCAAATGCGAAAGCCAAGTTAACAGCATCAATTTGCCGCCCACTGTTCACCAAAATCTCAATTACACCTGCATATCCAAAAAGTAAAATGAAACACTAAAAACAAAATAAATATAGAATAAACAAAATAATTAAAACTTATTCCTTGTAAAAATATAGCTCAAAATTCAAAATTTCCTATAGCTTATATAAAGTTTTAATTCATGTCAAGTATAATAAAGATCAAATACGCACCAGACATCTTTTCTGACAGCCCAAGGAAACGACACAAATCAGCAGTTTGACGGCGTCGAGATACCATTGGAATCAATCTGGATAACTCCTCCTCATCAAAACCAGAGGCAATACCAAAACTAGCTACAAGTTGTAAAAATGCATGAGCCTCCAAGGAATTCCCATTGCTAGCATCTATGTCAAGAGCATCCAATTTGGGTTTCCACTCTTCAGCAACTGCCTTTGCCCTGTCCTTGATATCTTCTGAAATTACATTAGAAACACAATCTGAGTTGCTCAGGAAATCACAAAGACATTCCATCAGCATGATACAAGTCCGCCGTAGACCCAATAAGTTAGCATCCTTCTTTACATCTTGATTTGACACTTCCGTACAGTAAAATCCTTCCAGAGAATCTAAAACTAAACGGGCAGCATTAGGAGCAGCTCTTAATGCATTTGGTATTTCATCCCTTACAGCAGCCAGGTTCTTACGGTTATCAGATATGAATTTGTGAATTCCAGCAGCATCCATCTCTTTGCATAATTTCACCAACTCTGGATAAGACACCAACTCCACATTTCCATTTTCAGGAAGTTTTACATCTTCCACATTACCTTCAGCTGCAGCGGACACAGTATCCACAGGTTTCTCCTCCACAACTACTATCCCTCCTTTACCAACATTTGAGACAGTAGCCAATTCGCGTGATGAAATCTTCCTGTGCTTTTCTCGAGCATTTACAATGGCAAATACAGCAGAGTCTCTTTTCTCTTGAATCCTCTGGAACGAAGCTTGCTCCTTGGCAAAAACAGCAGCTTCCCGCTTCTCCAACAGCTGGCGAGCTTTCATTGTCTTGTTTTCAAACTCTTTCTCCTGGTCTTCCAATTCATGAAAGCGCCTCTTCAAGGATTTCTCAAGACCATGAAAATGTTCCTCTAGTTCTTTCCATTTCATGTTAAGAGTAACAGCCCGATAACTTTCAAGTTCAGCAAATGCCTTCTGCAGCTGCTGTATCTTAGAAGTTGTAGAGTCCATCAGTGTAGCAACTGAATCCGAGTCTTCCATAGCGAAGAAGCTGAAGATAAAATGAAACCAAAACCAAATTAGAATTTTGTAGACAGACCATGTGCAGTAGCAAGAACTAAACATATACCATCAAGGAAAATAGTCATCATCTTGATATGAGGATAGTCATACATTCACCATATGAGAAAACAATATTTGTACTATTCAGATGCAAGAAAAATAAAACAATAAAAGACAGATAAAAGTTGTCACAGAGAACATCAATGATGAAGGTCGAGAGAAAAAGCTAAGATGGCTTAGGGTTTTAGGGTTATGACAAAGCATAATCAATTACCTAGAATAGGATTTTGTCAAACATGAGTATTTGGCAGTGTTTTGAACACAACACTGTGAAGTATATATTTTAGGGTGTAAGGTTGAAGTTTCTAACTTCGTATACATTTCAGAACTCAGTAGCTTACAAATTTTGTAATGAAGACCGACAATTAATAATGTGTGCTCCCCCAAAAACTCCCTCCTCGATAAAGTGTGTGCTTAATCCAGCTTGTTATGAAGAAATAATTGGTTATTATAGCAAGATTTAGAGAGAATTTTTAAAAATAATCAATCACGACCTAGATTTTAAGATTTTCCAGTTAAGCACACAAACTGCAGACTTTATTGCAAACAAAAATCCAACTTTTTCTGTTACAGAGTATTAATGACATATTATAGATATTCACACAAAATAGATACTACATCCATATAGTGAAGTTTGCTTACAGATTTAGAAATGAAAATTATTAGCATGAACACAAAGAATGATCAGCATTCAGAAAAATTATGCTCCAATTTGCAATGACATTTACACATTAGGATTACGATTCTCACGAGTGAAGAAATAACTGATAGTGGTGAAATTCCCATTCAACAGTTTCTTCTTTACTCGAAATAAACAAAAGAAAGCTTATTAGAAGATTGTCCACTAGTAATCATTATCTATACTCTGAAATATAATTTGAACGGCAGAGCACACAGTTCCTTACACAATAATAGCAGTACCCTACAGCTAAAGTTAATACTATGAGTGAAAAAGAAAAAAGAATCCAGCACATCTTCCCACGCAGACAACTCATTTAAGTACACGACGGGCGAAGCCAGCCTTATTACATCATCAAAAAGCTCCAGCTAAAATTTCAAAACAACACCCGAGTTCAATCTACTTAATTAACTATTTTTGGCATCAAATTTTAACCTTCCACGGAATCCTCACCTGTTCAGTTCTCTATAATTCGTCGGTCAGCTTAATTAGTTACTAAAACGACCTTCAGACTCCAAAAACAAAAATTAAAAATAAATGTTAAGAAACTTACCAACGAAGATATCCAGATCCAAACCTTCCGAATCACGCCAATAAAAACCCTAAATGGAAACAGGGGCAAATCAGCAAAACATTTCGACTCATCAGCTAAGGCAAGGCAATTTCAACCATCAAAAGACAACTCATAAAAAAATTAACAAAGCATATCTCAAGACCACACTAAAAATTTAATAAAAATCACCGAATAAAATCAAAAGTTCAGTTGAGCATATAACAGAAAATTAGCACAATTCACCACAGTACAGTTAAGTGAGCAGATTTCGAGCACAATGCTCCGAAAATCTCTCAATCGACGAACGCAGTAAGCGGATTCCTGCTCCGCATAAGCAGACAAAGCCGATCTAAACCGACAGCAAGAAAACAAAATCACGGAAATATATACATATTTATATATAGAAAGAGAGAGAAAATAAGAGTTACCTAATTGACGAGAAAAAAAAATTAAAAAAAAATAGAAAGAGAAAGAAAGAGAGAGAAATTTTCAATCCATTTTCTCACAGAAACGTGAAACCCTAGGAGAGAGAGAGAAGTGAGGAGAAGAAGACGAAGAAAAGAATATGTGGTGGGAGTGTTTGTTTAATTAATAGAGTGTGTCTCTGACACTCTTTCTTCACTATTCTTTCTACAGTCTTTTGTTTTTTCCTTCTAAAATTAGTATTTTAAACAATAAGATTTTTCAAATTAAATTACAAGAATGAAATTTATTTAATATATTTACAGTTACCCAAAATTTACTTTTTATTTTCTGTATTAAATAGTCAATCCTTATTATTTCTACAAATACCATCCAAATCTTTTTTATTTATCTGCATGTATTTTTTTATTTTTAGTTTTTAGTGTCTGAAATCCTAAAAAAAAGTAACATATATTAAGCATAATTTTAAATATAAAAAGTGAAAGATAATTTGACCTAAAATCAATCATTTTAGTTCTTGTATTTGATGGGAATTTCTATTTTTGAGAGGTCCGTTTTGGAATTGGCGTTTTCCGTAACAGACAGAGAAAAGGATTGAGGAAACTGCGCAGTGTGTGAGTGAGTGGAGTGAATGGACGGTGTCTTCGACAAAGTTAACAAACAGATATTCTTCTCGGGAGCTGTTACAACAGTCATGTATTTTTTAATAATTTAAAATATATTAAAAAATTAATATATCTTAAAATACATAAAATTAAAAAAATGTAAAATTTATGTCATATCATATTTAAATATTGAAAAGAATAATAAATGAAATAGTATTATTAACTATCGTACTATAACATCGGTGACAGTTATATATACTAAAATGGTATGCAAATATTATTATATATCAAACTGTATATTATTCACACAATTTTATACTTTGTAATTTTCAAGAATGTATGCAACAATTATTAATTATTTTAAGGCATCAGGTAATAATACTAAAAATAATACTCTGTTAATAGTTCAATAGTAAAGATGACAAATCCAAACTCTAGATTGACCATGAATATTGGGAAATAAGAATTTTTAAATCACATACAAAAAAGTATGTATATTTTTAATTATTAAAATAATTTTAGGTTATTTGGCATTTTGCTTTAAAATTTCCATAGTATTTTATTAATTTTTTTTTAATATTTTTATTACATCTTCATAAAAAATATTGAATTAATATTTAGTTGCCATAAACATGAATATACATTACCCAATAGAAATAAGATGAAATACAAATTTTATATCTATCACTTATTAATAGAAAACGAAGATTAATATAACTTTTTTATCTTTAGAATGAAACACATGTAATATTTATAGTTAAAAGTGTACCCATTCATTTTTTCAACTATTTATAAGTTAAATAATTAGTGCAACTTAAGATTTTTTTTTAAAAATAAAATAATTATTTAAACAAAAAACCCCCCCGTAATAAGTTTGGGATGTAGGAACTATATTCCATCACAATGTTTAACATCATTTTAATGAAAATATTTATTATTACTTTTCCAATCATATTTTTCATTATAACTAAAAGGATAGTTTAATTGTTATAGAATGATAGTGTAAATGTTTTTATATTATCAATTAACCAAAAACACTTAAACATGATTTTGGTATCCTTATTTTACTCCTTTTTTTGGTCCTCCTGTAAGCATCTCAATTTTAATTCGATCTTTAATTTTGCATTTTTCTTTTGGTTTAATTAGACCTAGAGCTAACATATTCATTTAACGTACTACAAGAGATTACTTAATTATTAAAGTGTAAGAAGTTCAAAAAATAAAAGTAGATAAATTAAAGAATGAACCAAATTTGTATATATTTTTTTAATAGGATCACACGTCTCTTTAAAAAAAACAAATTTGTACATAGATTAATCAAAATAAGAGTAAAATTCTATTTAAGTCAATTAAGAATAAACAGTTAATCTTAAAGCAATTATTGTAAAAGCAATTTTTTTATTATTATAAATCACGTTAATGCAATCACTAAAATGTCTGGTCTCCTATGAATAATGTTTGTAAGCAGCAAGTTTTGACTTCACCCATTACAAATTAATAAGAAAATCAAGTTTCTTATTTTATCTCTCTAACTAAAATTGACTAATTTAATAAAAAAAATAGTATATTATTAGCTTAGCCTAAGTTTGAATTAAAAAATATATATACTAGAGGGAAATTGATGTTATAAAGTAAACTATCAATAAAATATATTAAATATGTACTTTTAAGAATACTATAAGCTTAAAAGAAATTGATGACCATCATATTGAATCTATAATTTTCCATAAACATTCTCCCCTAAATAAATAAAAAAATAAAGAGAGAATAAAGGAAGGAAAAAAGGTAAAAATGCAAATTTGAGCATGGAAGTCAATTTCTGCTGCATAAATTGTTGCTTGCATTTTTTTTTTATTACCAAATGCTTGAAACCTATTTCATGTCCTTCCTTCCGATTTACTTTGTTACTTTTATGTTTGGCTCTTCACTACATCCCAATCAAAAAGATCTTATATGTGTTGTTAGCAAGATATTTTAGTGGTGATAAAAAAAATTCACATAAAAAATGCGTTTGTGAAAGAATCTGATTAACAGAGTACAAAAGCTTACACTAAAGATCATTAGCTATTAAACTCATTTATGGATCTATGTCACGAGGCCTACTCTACAGTTCAAAAGAGAGAAAACCATGAATTCAGTGATGAGTTTAGTTCCTAAGATGCAGTGAGAAGTGGCAATGAGAGATCTAAGAAAGAAGAAAATATAGTAGAAAGGTAACAGGGTGCATACATTAGAGGATCAGAATATGTTCTAGTACAGAAGTTAAAATTTGAAGATGAGAGATTTGATCAGTTTCAGCGATTCTTAAAACTACATAGATAAAGTGCAACATACAACAGCTTAAGGGTTAAGACTTAAGACTAAATATTAAACAAAGGGGGTCGTGGTCATCTGCTCACCGTGTGTGGCGCGCATGCTAACTAGTGGAGATATGTGGCTTGGTACTGATAACCATTCCCAAAGTAGTTGGCAGGATTAGGAGAGATGTTATAAGTTGCAGAAGCCATGAGAGGGGCGCAGTGATTGTCAGTTGGTGCAGGGTACATGTAAGATCGGTCATACACATATTGAGGAGGAGGAGGATACCTGTCAGCAACTCTAGCATAGCAAGTTTTGTCTGATGGAAAGTTAGTGACACGTGGACCATATCCACCACTGTTAGCACGAGGTCTCTTGGGTTGAGGTTTTGTTGCTTCAGTTACCCTTTTCTTGTCAGCCTTCGCCTTCTCCAGTTGGCTCACTCGTTTCTGGAGAGGTTCCACAGGATACTGCTCATCAAGTTTATGATCTTCAATGCACTTAATTACAGCCTTAAGTGCAATCAGCTCTCGCTCGTTAACATCAATCTGAGACAGTGGCATGTAATTAGGAATATCACATAAGGGACAAATATATATTCACACACAAACAGGTTTAAAATCAAACATCAAGATCAGAAATCTTCAAGCATAGAAATAAGGACCAAAGTATGCTTTTGTCATGCATTGGTACAACTCTCACACAAACCAAGACAGTGAGTGAATATCTCTTCCCTCAATTTTTGGATGGACTTGACTAACTTCTCATCCCTCTAATTTTTTGGAATCAGAGTATTTCTGTCCTCGTTGTTTTAACGGAAGCAATGTAAAATCTCGTTATTTCTATTATAGACAAATTTACAGAACAAGATTGTGTTTCTTTTTGCTGGTTTGGCTTATCACAGAAGCTAACACTCAGGCAAATTAATAGAATTATCATAAAGGCAATTACAAGCAAATCCTTTAATACATTTTCCATTCTATCCCAACCTTCTCGGTCTTTTCTCGTGAGTCATCAAGCGTCCAACATTCACACCCGTAGAAAATTTTAGTAGTGATACGCTACTCTCGATTGTTGCAAATCTGGATATGCCACTACAGCAGTTACATATCAACAATGCATTCTTAAATGGCCCTTGAAGTGATCAACATGGGGCCTCCATAGGGTTTTGATAAAGGTATGCCTCCAAAGTATGCAAACTGAAAATTTCTTGTATCATACTCATTTAAAACAGTCACCTATGTTATTGTTTGAAAGATATATAAGTCTTAAAGAAACAAATGTACTCTCCAATCCAAAGCAGACAGATCACGCATTATTTGTGAAGGTTCATCAGCTGGGAAGTTGCTAATGCAGGCAATGGCCTTAGAGAAATGAAATGCAGAAGTTTTGCAATCAGAATTTGACATTGAAAACCTAGGGCAACAAGAAATGCCTTTTTGCATTGGAAGATGCATAGTCCAAAAAACAAATATTAGTTTCAAAAACATGGGGATATGTAAAGCATTGGGCTGAAAGGCTATGGAAAAAACTAAAAGTAGAAAACCAATTCAAGACCAGTTAAGTCATAACAAGGCAGGCAACCATAATCTGATAGACTAACAAAATCCTATTGCCAAATTTCAAATTTGAACTTCAACTTTAATATTTCTATATTCTGAGCTTATTGGTGAGGGTGAGCCTCCGTGCAGTGCCAGCAATGACATTACTGCTCCGTGACCTAGAGGCCATGAGTTCAAATTCTCTGCTTGCTGGGTTTGGTCTGTGTTCCCAGGCCCCACTAGGTGAGAACTTCGGCACCGGGCTGCCCGCTTCCTACCTTATTTGCCAGAACTTATTTTGTAAAATTTTGTAGTCATTTATGCAGGAAAGGAATCTGGTAAGATCTTAAATAACTGCACCTCAATGAAATGAGTAACCTAATCCAAATTCCTAATCAAATCAAATAGGTAAACAAATATGGATGCGTAGTCAGATTGGGAAAGAATTAATAAGATTGCACCTCAACTAGATGACTTTTTCTTTCTGAAATATGTTTTGACTACAATCTAAAAACACTTCCAATACAACCATTCCTCTGTAACTACCAAGCTCAAAATTTCAAGATGACTACAAAATTATAGACAACTTCAATAGACAGGGCATAAAGTCTGGAGAACTCAAATACATTTCAGAGAACCAGTTCAAATTATTACAAGGAACAACATAGAGATAATTACTCAATAAAACGGATTCTAAACAACTTACCTGTGCTATGGGAGATGAGTTAACACTTTTGACGGGAGAAGAAGTTTTCCTAGCATCCTTCAAGTAAGACTTCAGTAAAGGAATGGGAGAAAATTGTTCTGTAAGATCAAATGCAAAAGCCAAGTTAACAGCATCAATTTGCCGCCCACTATTCACCAAAACCTCAATGACACCTGCACATGAAAAATCCAAATCAATCATTAGAAATAAAAGTAAACAGATGCAATAACTTACTTACTTCACTCTCTGGATTAATATAGATGATAAAGTCATTGGTGTATGCATGTCAAAAGCCATTTTGGGGATTATGCTTTGAAACTAAGGTGAAGGTCTGCACTTGTTATGTCCATCACTGCTTACTTTGCAATAGATAAGTTTTAGAGATTTTCTTAATTCTTACAAGATAATTTATATAACATTGATATTCATATTCATTAATTTTCGTTGAACATCCTAACATACAATAATGCAGCTGATTTGATTAACCTTCAATCACTTTCATGAAAGCATGCGAGCCATTACTTATTAAAATTCATGTTTCCTTTTTCCTCTTTTCCTACCAATAATTTAGCAAGAAGCATCCTGCATGCTCATTCAAGAAAAGCAGTCAAATACAATTAATGGCCCTGGAAAAATCCTATTACTAATGGACGATTTTGCAGGCACAGGGTACTTGAGCAAGACGCCACGTTTATTATTACCAAAGAGAAACATAAGGAAACACTTTTCACATAACATAAATCCAAATTTATATTCAAAGAAAATGATACATGAAGATGAGATAATTATATGAAGACGTAGTATATAGAATATAAAACTACAAGCCCACTTAAATACATTTTCCTTTAGCTGTATAAGATTTTAGTTCAAAACCTAAGATTCTTTACTTGAGGTTTTGATCTTTTTCTAGGAATATAAATGAAGTAAAGAACAAATACACACCAGGCATCTTCTCTGACAACCCAAGGTAACGGCACAAATCAGCAGTTTGGCGACGTCGAGATACCATTGGAATTAGCCTGCATAACTCCTCCTCGTTAAAACCAGATGCAATATCAAAACTTGCTAGAAGTTGCAAAAATGCATGAGCTTCCAAGGAATTCCCATTGCTAGCATCCATGTCAAGAGCACCCAATCTGGGTTTCCATTCCTCAGCAACTGTCTTTGCCCTGTCTTTAATATCATCTGAAATTACATTAGAAACACAATCTGAGTTTCTCAGGAAATCACACAGACATTCCATCAGCATGATACATGTTCGTCGAAGACCCAATAAGTTAGCATCCTTCTTTACATCCTGATTTGACACTTCTGTACAGTAAAATCCTTCCAGAGAATCTAAAACTAAACAGGCAGCGTTAGGAGCAGCACTTAATGCATATGGAATTTCCTCCCTTACAGCAGCAAGGTTCTTACGGTTATCAGATATGAATTTGTGAAGTCCCGCAGCATCCATCTCTTTACATAGTTTTACCAAATCTGGATAAGAAAGCTCCACAGTTTCAATTTCAGGAGAAAGTTCCACCTCTTCCACTTTACCTTCAGCCGAAAAGGACACGGCATCTACTGGTTTCTCCTCCACATACAGTGCCCCATTACCCCTATTAGAGACAATAGCCAATTCACTTGACGAAACCTTCCTGTGCTTTTCTCGAGCATTCATAATATCAAATACAGCAGCATCCCGTTTCTCCTGAAGCCCCTGCAACGTGGCTTGCTCCTTGGCATAAACAGCTGCTTGCCGCTTTTCCAGTATTTCCCGAGCCTTCCTCGTTTTGTTCTCAAACTCTTTTTCCTGGTCTTCCAATTCATGAAATCGCCTCTTCAAGGATTTCTCAAGACCATGAAAATGTTCCTCTAGGTCTTTCCATTTCAGGTTCAGAGTAACAGCACGGTAACTTTCAAGTTCAGCAAACGCCTTTTGCAGCTGTTGTATCTTGGAAGTTGTAGAATCTATCAGCGTAGCAACTGAATCCGTGTCTTCCATAGCAAAGAAGCTGAAAAAAAAAAATTAACTAAATACGAATCACCAAACGTCAACTTACGTAATATCTAACGGTATTCATAGGGAAAATAAATAAGAACAATGTAGTGCGTTATTCTATTATAGACAAGTCTTTATGGTAAAAAGCTTCACAAATTTCACTGAGATTATTAGGATTCACTAAATTTAATATTTTATTTTAAAAAAAATTCACCAAATTATCAATTATTATTTTCTTTATAATCTCTCTAGCGGCTTGATTGATCACTAAAACTCCCAAGAACACTACCAAAAACAGAAACCTGACATGAAAACAAAATATCTTGCCGAAAGTAGTTCAGGATCCAAATCTTTCAGTCACAGTAACATAAACCCTAAAAAACTGAAGATTTTATTTAAAGAGATAGAAGGAAGCAAAATTGGCGCAAAATATCAACAGAACAATTAAGGCAAGAAAGAAGACAACAACAAAAGAGAATAAGTTAAACTAAAAACCAATTGAATTTTCTTACATTAAGTAATTCAAATTCCTAAAAGAAACAAAAGCATAAAAAAATAAAAAAATAAAAACTCAAAATTCTTCTGTAGCTCCGTTACGAGTGTAATTTTGGAGTGCAATGTCAACGAAATCACTTAAACTGAAAACCGAACGATGGACAGAGAACGTGGATTCTCCTTCTAGTCATGCAAACAAAGCCGATCTAAACCGATAGAAAGAAAACAAATAAAAAAAACAAAAACAACAAAAAAAATTGAAATGAAACAGAAAAGAAGAGGAAGTACCAGAATGATCCGAAGGAAAGTGAAAGCGGAAGAGAAAGAGAGAGAGAGAGAGAGAGAGAGAGAATTCTCAATCCATTTTTTCTCTCTGCAACTTCAACACTAAAGAGAGAGAGAGAAAGAAGAGAAGAGGAAATTATAGTGTGATGTGCTCTTTAGTTTAAGGGAAGAGGGTGACTTTTTTTTTTCTAATTTTTATTTTCATTTCTTTTAATTCTTATCTGTAATTTTAGTTATTATATTTTAAAAAATAATTTAAGCATAATATTTAAAACTTAATTACCCCTTTGTTTCGTTGTTTATTTATTTTACTAAATTTAATCCATTATTGAAAAATGTTGTATTGAATCTCTTAATTAATAGTAAAATAATTAATAAACAAATATTAAAGATAATAATTTATAAATAATATGATTTGTAATTAATTTATTTATAATCTATAATTATTAATTATTTGATAACCATTTGATGTATATGTTTTAATATCATTTTATCCTCATTAATAAAAACTAGCTTATTAATTATATCGTTTAAATTTTATAACTACTCTAAATACATGTTTAACCAGTTGGGACTAACGATGTAATAGATATTTTAACTTACATGATCTTTTTATTTGCTAAATCATTTACTTCTTTATGAAAAATATAATATTTTATTTGACCAAGATAAATTAGTATGAAGATTAAAACATTTTAAATAGTTAAAGCTCGTATCTTGAATTAGAAGTAAAGTAACTAGGATAAAATTATTATAGATGTCAAAAATTTCTTTTAAATTTCCAAAATCTAAAATTCGAAACTCCAAAGATAAATGTACGAGTTGATAACGTTATATGTACTTCTTTTTCTGTGATAAAGAAGATGATAACGCTGGACATTAATTCATGTATTATTTATGTGTGTTTTTTATGCAACATTATATATTTTAAAGTCAAACTTTCTGTAACTAGAATTCTTTTGGAGATATAAAAGTTAATTTTGTTTAATTATAAAACCATTAAAATACTAGAATTGGGTTTTTTTACAGTTTTTAAAAATTATATTTCTCAACTATCATCATTATACTTATTTTATACCCAACTGTTTTCACATATTACATCATTATACTTTTCTTTTTTTTTCATGTTAATTGCTTAATATACTATATCACATTTTTTGTTATAATTTTATGCCAATTTTTTATTATAATTATGCAAATGATATTTCTCGGCAAATCAGTGAAATATGAAACGTCAAATTCACATAATATATTAATACATTATTTTTAATTTAAAATCTTAAAAATAATATTTGTGATTTCTTTTTCTTTAACATAGTATTTTGATCTTAAGTCCGCTGAATAACATTATGCGGATCAATCAGAATATATTTGAAGTATTATTAAAAGATATTTTAGAAGGTGGGAAACTAAATAATATTTAAACATTTTTTACATTAACTCTTTGAGTGATATGTGATTGTTAAACATACATTAATTTATTTGTTTATATTTAATGTATATTTTCAATCCATAAAAACTTTCTTTTGCTCGTATACATTTTAAATACAAATTAATTTTTGCAAACTTATTCGTCTCACAAAAAGATAGATTTATATAAAAATATATTGAAATTTATTAAATTTTAACTGTGTAAGAACAATTTATTCTATCCATTAAACAATTTACTCAATATATTAAATAATACATGATTAATAGAGAAAAAAAAAACAAATTTTATGTTGAATTGGGCTTGACGATGGATTGCAGATGGCTCCTAAGCAAAAGTAAAATTTGTTTAACTCCTACGAACTGCATGTTATGGCTGAGAGAGTATTTTTGTTCAAATACCCAAATTTAGACTCATAAAAAATAAAATAACACCTCTTAAACACAATTATTGTTTTTAAACTTAGATTATTATGAAAGAAGTTTAAATTTAATTTATTTTTACAATATCAACTTATAAGGGAAGAATTATCACCACTTTCATTGTGTAAATTGGTCCAAATATTTATATTTAAATATACCTATATAAAAATAAAATTAGCACCTCTACAATTATTTTTTAATCTTAAATTATTAAAAAGTGAGCTTAAGTTTACGATAATATAGAATAAATTGATTTTATCTTTAATAAATATAAAATTTGTAATAGACTTCTTCGTATAAATCGATTTTGAAAAATTAAATTAAAATTAAAATAATTTTTTAATATATATGAAAATTTATCTTAATTATATTTGTTGTTTGTTGAACTTATCTTGCTATTCATCATCATCAAATCGTTATTGAATCAACCACTAATTTTATAGAGTTGAGTTAAATTTAAAGTTCGATTTTTAAGAATTTAAAGTTCACTAAGAATTAAATTAGATTTATATTTGTTGCAACTAGATATTTATAATAATAGTTGTACTTTCCTTTCATTCAAACTAAAAAATAATATTGAATCAATATAATTATTCTCATAATATCATACAATATTTACATATATTATTATTGTACAAAATATAATTATAGTATATCACACAATTATTATACCGTAATAAATATAATTATGAGCATAATATATCATAAAATATGAATCTCAATATATCTAAGATGTACATATAAAAATAATAAATTAAATAGAGTATAATCTATCTATCCATAATATTACATCAATCAATTATATTATCATTTAAATATCTTAATAATTCACACATGTCTATAAATGTGATGCATTTTCACATAAAGCAGTCGCTTTCAATCTAGTATACATTTTTCTATACTCATAGTTTCTTACGTCTATTAACTGGAACATAAAAAAATTTATTTATAAATCAATAATTTAATCTTTTCTCATGATCTTGGAAGACTCACACTCTATTTCAGTCAAAACAACAGTGAGACAATAAATTCAACAAATTTTATTATAATAAATTTTAATGTCATTTTATAAAAATAAATTGAAATTTAAATTATACCGATCTATAAAAATTATTCAATGATAAATTAGTTGTTAATACGAGATCTCCAAGATTCGCATCACTTTATATAGAAACATGATTATTTTTTTATAGGGTAAACTTATGATAAAAGTGATGGTGGAGAAAAAGAAAAGAGGAGAATAAGGTAACATGTGTGATGGGTGACCGACACTAGGCAACCTATTGTCTTTGAGTGGCAACACGTTTCCTTTGGTTTGTAATGTAATGTTGTGTTATGCTTGTTGTCTGTAAAGGTAGTTAGCACTATCCATAGGAGCAGCCTTTTCTTGTCCGCATACAGTGCCCTGGCCCCACCACCCTCCTTCAGTTTTTTATATCTTCGACAAAATTAAGATAATGTAACACCCGATTATTCTTTTTCCCTTATTACCCCTAGAGAGAAAAATATAAAAAAATAAAATAAAATTCAGTTCTAATTCTTAAAATTAGTTATATAAAGTTAAAAATAATAAATAAATATTTTTTGTATTTTTAGAATTGACATATATTAGAATTGAAATCTCAAGTAATTGTGATATTGAATATTAACATTAATTATCAACAACCTTATTAATATTAAATTAAGAGAGTTAACTTATGATAACTTTTTTGTTTTAAATGGATAAAAGAAGATCTTAATGACTATTTCTGGACTCTTGTTTATATATTCTATTCATAAGTTTTTTTGACGTTCAAGTTAGTGTCTACTAATATCTGTTTTGGACATACATTTAAGAAATTCTTAAGATGATTCATTGGGTCTTCAGGTTTGAGTGGGTGCTCAAAGTTTCTTTCTGAAAGAAAATTCCATTTCCTTTTACTACGATTCGTACGATATAGTGGCCCCTGGGCCCGAATCAGGTGAGCCCAACAAAGGGTCTTGTAGACATGAGAAAATCGGGACATGTGCTTGTCAGGTGTGATGTGAAACGTCGGGAGAATGTGACCGTTGGATGTGGAACAATTCAACTGTCGGGCGTTGTGTCACTTGGTGTTCTCCCTCCCTTTTGCCTTCTATAAATAATGTGTCTTTGTCATGGGTTCCACCATAGTTGTTGCACTATTCTTCCCAGCACATTTGCTCTAAAAACGAGTACAACTGGATTGATGTGAGTGCTCGGATGCAATTCTCTAAGTTTAGGTCCAATGCTCGTGTGAGGTACTTCATGGAGAACATTCCTTTAGTTGAAGAGAGTTTTTTAGACATCAATGTGTTTGCACGCAAGAGTTTCGTCTACGAACATGGTGTGACTGGCTTGGGAGGCCCCCCAATTTTTTTTTTATATTTTTATTCTAATTTCATAACCGATCTTCATCTTTGTTTCCTGCTTTATATATGGTGTCACCCTAGATGTCTTGCGGTTATTGAATGTAGCCCCTACTCAATTGCACCACAACAGTTAGGTGTATTTGCAAATGTTTTGACTGTTGTGTTCGGAGCTAGGGTTGCAGACCTCCACTCTGACATTTCTTACTTTTTATGTTACTCGCCCGAGTGACCCTATTGGGTGGTTGTCTTTGATCGGCAAGCCATGTGTCTACCTCTTCCTTCCCTTAACCCCATCCTACAAAAACTTCAAAAATAACTTCTTTAAGGTGGTCACCAAAGATTTCAACTAGTCGTGTTTCTTTAATGGGAACATTCCTCAATTTCTTTTTGTTAGACTAAGAAGCCCCTGAAGTATCAATTGTGCCCGAGATCAATGATGACTCCTGCGAAATTGGAGACCATGTCAGTTCTATAAATCTTCCCCATAAGCTTTTGATAAGTGTCTAATTTACTTGTTTTAATATATGCTTTTGACAATTAAAATACATGAATTTGATACATTCTTAAGTAAATCATGCCCTTTTAAGCTTAGAATTACAAAATGAGGTACTAAGAAATTAATGTGTTTGTGGTGATTTTGTTGAAATTTTCAAAGAATTAAAAAGTATTGCAGTTGAGTCCCCAAGTCGATGCTAAGCACCAAAAAACAATTCTGTAAGAATTTGAATATGGCCTTTGTAATTCAACAACAATATTGTTGTTGAGTCACAAGAAGAAACCTTCATCATATAAAAACCTTAAGCACTAGAATGAGAAGCTTAGCTTTATAAGAAACCTTTCTAGAAAGGAAAGCTCCATTGTTGACCACCAGAAGATGTATTGGAGATAAAGTTGTGTTGTATTTTATTATGGAAACAATGTCATGTTTTAATGTTAGGGGATGATTTCTATTTTTTTATTTTTAAACACTCTTGAGACACTTTGGTAATTGAAATAAAGAAAGATATGGGAGGGAGACAACAACTCTAAATTTTTATATTTAGATTCATCATTATGAGTAGCTAGACTAATCAGAATGAATGTAAACTCTCTTATTTTCATTCCATATATATTCAAATGCTTATTTGAGTGTTAAAATTTTCATTGGCACATTTAATTAAAAGATAATAAATCATTGTTAAAATCAAATTAGTATATTAAATATAAAAAAAGTGGAGATACAAATTTCGATATGATAAATGATAGAGATATAAAAGATTAGTATACATTTGAGACTTGGGGGAAAAATAAATATATATATTTGTTTTGTTAAACTAAATATTATTTTTTTTACAAAGAAGGTTTTATATAAAGTCAAATATAACATTAACGACAAACATATTAGTAAATTCTAATATTTTATAAGGATTTATTTCTTTATCATCACGAAGTTATAAAATATATAATTTAAAAACTCTCACAACATCTCAAAATGTCTATATTTTGAAAATTCATACAAAGATTCATTAGCATGAAGACTTATACTAAAAACATAAATCTATTTGTAAATCTTTTTAGTCTTGCTATATTTTATACCACCCTTTTTGGAGGTTTATAACTAAAGAATCTAAGACTAAATTTGATATTGATATATTTGAAATGCTTTAGTTTGAAATATATTTTCATTAAGGAAAATGGTTGAATGACTATCGCATTTTGACTACTGCATTACTCCCTGACGTGGAAAATGAATTTTGGATTTTTTTATTTATTTGCAAAATGGGAGTTGCATGTGGAGGAGGGAGAAGGTTAATCAAAAGGGAACATTTGAAAGTGGTGAGAGAATATAAAATAGAACGACGGTTTTGCTCTAAAACCACTCCCACCCTATTGAGAGAAAGGTCATAATCCTTTCAAACTCTCCACCACTCCTTGCGAAATCCACTAAAAGAGGGTTTTGAACACGTAGAGTATTGTGCAATATTTGGTTTTTGCATATGTTCTTCTTAGTTCAAACTCTGCATCCGCTTGGGCGTCATCACTGTGTTTCCTCTCCACCAAGGCTAAGGCTTTTCTTTCGTTTGGTTAAAGGTAAAGTATTTTTCTTTTCCCCAACCATTGTCGTTGTGGTGTGGTGAAGCAAAAAGTGGCGAATGTTTGCATTTTTTTTTGAAGTGCAGATAGTGGTGGTCGTGGTTGTTTGGGTTTGGTGTGGCATTGGTTGTAGATGACGAAGTTCTCAAAGAATTTTTTGAACACTGCAACTCAGCCACAACTTTCATCCCTGAACCAACTGGAAACGCCCAAGTTGTTATCCTTAACAAATAGTTAGATGAAGCACACAATACACAGAAGTTTATGAACAAAATAGTTGTTGCATGTCATGCATGTGATATTTATTCAAATGCCTGGAATTGGGTTGGAGCAATGTAGTAGATGTATGACATTACTGTTATTATGTGAACTTTTTTATCCACCTAAGCCAAACTCACTAATAAAACCATATTATATATGATAACTCAAAATGGAATAACTGGTGACCACTCATTTATTAACTGGTGACTGACCTTGAATTTTTGCACAACAGTTTCACAAGTGTTATGTTTAAAGGAAGTTCACAACTAAAACATTTCTAGTGTATTAGAAGATGTCAATAACATGTATGGTGGTATATTTACACCTAAGAAAAATTATTGTGTAATAATTGATCCACAACTCCTACCTCACATAGATGATAACAGTGGATGCATTAACTGGTGACGCCTAATGTATTACATGGTGACCTACCCATTACTTTTTGCACAACAATATCAACTATGGTCTACTGTTACGGTACTAAACATGTATACCATTCACAATGAATCACATGACCTTCAAAGCTTGTATGGAAGGTATATTGAACCTAATAAACATAGGTGCGAGATAATTGGTTCACAAAATTTAGCTCACATATATATTGACTCTGGATGGAATAATTGGTGAACACTGACTTATTAACTGGTGACCTACCTTGAAATTTTTGCACAACAGTTTTACCACTCATCTGTTTTAAGGAAGTCCACAACTAAAACATTTCTAGTATATTAGAAGACGTCAAAAACATGTATGGAAGGTATATTTTCTCCTAAAAAAAATTTATATGCAATTATTGGTCCTCAACTCCCACCTCACACACATGATAATAGTGAATGCATTAAATGGTGACCCCTGATGTGTTACATGGTGACCTGCCCATTACTTTTTGCACAACAATATCTACTTTGGCCTACTGTTACTCTACTGATCCTCTAAACTAGTTTTAGTGGATTGTTGACTATAATAGTATTTTGCAATGAATTGAATCCATAGCAAACAATTATAAAACACAATATGCTATATATCCACTCCAATATACTTTCATAAACCAAAAGTTGTATCCCAAGATAAAAATTCAATAACAGTAACTATAACTGTATATAAATCAGTGACAATTTCATCAAAGTTATAAGGAATACAATTGTTTTAAAACTAACATATGTAAATGTCAACTTAAGAAAATCCAAACTGAACCATAGAAATCCAAACTACACAAAACAAAATTCATCTAAATAAACTATTTATGGTGTTTCCTCCTACCATACATTGCAAAAGGAGTTCTTATTAAAGAACTCTTGAAACGCTTTTGTGGATCATCCATGTGTGTTATTACTTTGTTGAATTTCCTTGCATTCCTGATGTAGACCATGTTCTTCTTTGCCAAGTTGATCCGAGGATGTGCTGAAACATCCCTACTGGATATTACGGATTTAAATAATAAAATAAAATAAGAAATTAAAATCTCATTAATTATAAATCCCTTTCCCAAAAACGCGGGAAATTTCAAACTTTATTCAATCATAAAATAACTGAATCCAACTTTATAAAGCTTAAATACAATATCCAAGTTTAATAATGTAAATTATTACAACTGTTCCAAAACATAATAAAATTTAGATTAAAAATCTGAATCCCAGTCTAGCCCCACTCCGGCTCTAAGCCTCACCAGATCCACCTACATCACTAAAGCATTCTAGATCACGCACGTCAAGAGTAAGAACATCAATATTGCTGCAGCAAAATCTCCTGACGCAAGTCTCGTAGTGCCAGGCGCCACCTGCTTCCAGGCCGCCTGGCGGGGGATGCGTACCGCCAGGCGCCAAGGGCCTCTGGTGCCCACTGCTTCTAGATATCGCCTGGCGAAACCCTCACGACCGCCAAGCGCCACTCGTTAAGTGCCTCCCTATGATTGTAACTCCCGCTTGGCAGTTCGCACCATTCTGCCAAGCGCTATACGAGTACATCCACTGTTCTAATTTTGCTACACTTTATTCAACTTCTAATTCCCAATCGCGCACTTGCACCCTTCCAGAATGTCGATTCTCCTAATGGTTATATCATTACAACCTCTCTATCCTCGATGGCTCCCAATTTCATTATATCCTTAAGTTGATTTACTTAAGGTCAATTGAATCAACAACATATCCTTAGTTTGGAGTTTTCTCCAAGTATACCAGCTCATACCCTCAGTATTATCACTTTCCACTAACCAGTTTTATACCATTTCCAACTCCTTAACATGCTTGGTTCTGCCACTATTCAGTTATTATTTTCAAGCTCATGTCACATCATTCAACACTTAGACAGGTTAATTACATTCTTGATTAATTTGGCACCTAACAGTAATCCTGATGCCTCAATCTTTTCTCTTTTATTTTTCCCAGCCAATCTCATTTATTGACCCTAGTTTAGGCATTAAACTGTAAGGTGCTAAAGTTCCGATTCTTCTTACCCCAACTCCATCCTCAACTTAATGCAATTCTAATTCTCCAAATAAAATTTCCCAATTCAATTCTCTTCCGACACTAGACGTCAAAATACCCAAAACCAGCATTGCATCTTACAGCCACGCAGAACCACTGCCTCTGCGCTGGCGCCTGGCGGCACGCCCCATGCCGCCAGGCGACACATGTATTTCTGGGCAAATTCCCAGACTTTCAGCACCTGCGAAGAATCTCTCACACCCTTTCGATGCTCTCCTCTGCCTATCTTAGTCGTTTCTCTCCAAGAACATGATGATAGTGACATCATTAATCACTTTGACTAATTCCAGCAACAATTTTAGTATAATTAACAACTATTACGCTCAATTCTACAAAACCCCCAATATCAAAACCCTAAGATTTCATTCACACTGTTCCATCAAATTTAACCATCAATAATACTAAAATTTAATGAAGTACAACATTATATCATCCCTTAACAATTAACTCTTGATTTCCCTCCTATCAAAATCATCCCAGAATGCACAAAACCATAAAATCGAGCAAACATGGCTTGCGTCGCCTAGCGGTTATTCATCACCAACAGACAGTTCAAACAAAAACCTAGAAATTGGGTTCATCATTCACGCGTTGCCTGGCGGTCAGGAGTTTACCGCCAGGCGGTTCCTTTTCAGGAACCCAGATTTAGGCAACAAGTATGTGTCGCCTGGCGGCTATGCATAGCCTGCTAAACGATTTCTGGAAAATTTCTAGAAACCAAAAAATTCGAGCAGAACGAGGGGTATTCATGCTTTTCACAATATATATCATGTGATTCAAACTTAACATAAAATAGAACGTGTAAAACTTCCCTAACCTGGAATTTTCTTGCTTAAACTTGAATATTCTTTAATTCTTCCTTGCTCCCAATTTGTTTGCCTTGGTTCGCTAGGGTTTCCTCTGCCCTTTCATATTCAAGCCAAAAACTAATTTTTGCAAAAAAAAAGCATACTTTAGTTCTACCAAGGTTCAAACCCATACCATGCCAATGTCAATTCAATGGACAACCATTCAACCAATTCATGTTTCATGATGATTAATATAATTCTATGATTATATTATCACTCAACATGATCAAGCATATTATAAAAAATAATAACAAATCAAATAAAACACAATTGGTATACATAGGACTTGAACCCAAGTCCTATCAACACAATAAGTACTATCAACCATTTGACCTAATACTTTTTCACATCATATAAGTCAGAATTTAATGTCATAAAGGCTCCCATTACCCGCATTAATTAATTAATTAAATTACACAGGTCTTACATGTGCCATAAAATGTTGTCTTCTTCCTTACACTTTCGTCTTCACCACTTCTCCCTACCCCTACGCGAGAAGCCTTTCCTTTCGATGCTTGAGAGTGTTATATGAAAACCGTTTTTGTCTTCTCCCACTCGTTTTCCCTTTTTCCTTTCTCTTCTCTCACTCTTCCCACTTTTGGCTATCTCAGGGAGGGGTGGAGAGTTTCTAAGGATTCTGACCTTTCTCTCAATGGTTTGTGAGTGGTTTTAGAGCAAAATTGCTTTTCAGTTTTTTGTTCTCTCACTACTTGCAAATGTTCACTTTCATTAACATTCTCCTTCCCTCACGTGCCACTCCCACTTTTGAAAATAAAAAAATTCAAATTTCATTTTCCATGTCAAGAAATAATGCAATAGTCAAAATGCAGTAGTCAAAAGGCAATAATCAAAATGCAATAGTCATGCAACCATTTCCCTTTCATTAATATCGGTAATGTAGGCCAAGAGACAAACTTTTATAAGAATGGTAATAAAAACTATTTATAAAAAGAATTATTTAACTCATTAAGGATCCTCTTTCAAAATTAACATTTTTATTTTGGAAAATTTCTTTAATACAATAACTAAATTAATTTAAGTAAAATTGAATTTGAGGTTATTAAATTTAATATCAACTTTGAGTCTAATAAATTAAAAATATGTACAAATAGTAACTATGTACAAATATTAGAAGATTTTTTTTTATTACAAATTATTATAAATATATTCAACTTATAACACATAAAAGGTAGGTTTAGACAGACTTCTCTATGAGAATTTTAAAAAGAGAAAATTAGAAGAAAAAGAAACTATCTTGTAAATAACTTCTTTACATTTTTATTATAATTTTTAAACTTAAACTTCATTTATCTTACTTTTCAAAAGTTCATTCTACTTTTTTAATTTTCTTTCGTAAAACATTATTAAAATGATGTGACATATATCACCTTCTAACATGCATGCATATGTGTCCCACATGATCATTGAGAAAAAGATGGATTCAAAAGCCAACCTTCAAGACTTTGTGACATAATTTCTTCAACCATATGAAAACCTCATCATCCATATCTCTAATGAAATGGAAAATAAATGTATAAAAAAGTGAATTATAGTGAAAAAAACAAGAAAGAGAGAAAAAATAAAGATAAAAAATATACAAAATAATTACCCAAAGATTTATGAACTGAGTCTCAACTCCCTCACCTGCATCTTTATATTACCGATAAAGATTTAGACCTAAACAAATGGATATTCACAATTTTATCAATATACTCATTATTTAATCTTTCTAAAATATAATAATATATGGCCTGTAATACTTATTATTTATTAATAATTATTAATGAATTTTATTTAAGTATTATTTTTAATTTAAAAATTAAAATAAAATTATTAATGTAATAAATATTAATTGTGAAATAATTATTTAAAATTTAATTTTATATATTTTATTTAGACTTGTGAGATTGGATTCATTTTATAAAAGATTAATTTTTTAAAATTTATATCTTAGTTTAACCCATTTAATTTTTTTTTTGAAAAGATGAAATTTATTTACATTACTATTTTATTTTATTAATTAATTTGATTTAAATTATACTTAAAATTTAATTTTGTATCTAAATATATATATATATATATATATATATATTAAGTAATTTTATTTAAATTTTTAGAAAATAAAATATAACAATATATATGAATATCCATAAATATATGTAGGTATGATAACTATTGCATATTTTTTCCTAGCGCCACAATCCTAACACTCTTATGGTATGTTTGGATAAGGCATTTTAATGAAATAATTCATTTTTTTAAGAATTTAGTTTTCTTTGTAATGAAATACTTTGTTTGGATAAAGAAATTAAAAATCATTTAAAATGAAAGCATTTTTTTAAAGTATTTCAGTTAGATAAATTAGTAAAAATTCAAATACCCTCAAAATAGGTAGAATCTGAAATTCTTCTCATTCAACCTTGCCCTCAAAATGACTCAAACGAGTCAGGCTGTCTCAACGACCTAGACCGGCCAGACAACCAAGACGGATCGGGCAGTCCTGATGACCCAAATCGACCAAGCAGGCTTGGCGACCCACACGGGCCAAGAGGGTCAAACGACCTAGAGGTGTAAACGGACCCGACGACCTAGACGTGTCAGGCAGGCCCAACGACCTAAGGCCAATGTCGCAACTGGAATAGCAACGGGATGACAAACCAAAAAAGAAATGAGCTTAAAAAGAGATTTTGGAGTCTTCACCATATTTATTTCTGAAAAACTATGGACAACCATAAATCTAAAGCAAGTCTGCAAAAAATCATATTTTTAGGTTCAGAAGTCAGTTACGTGTAGAAAAGGTGTTAGCACCCTATAACACCCGTCTAAGGGCGGTTACCTTTAATTAAACATGTAAAGTTGATGTGGTTTTCAAAATGTTATTTTTCCCCAAAAATAATGAGACAAATAATACTAAAAAGAAACAAAACTATATTTGGTTTTTGGGCCCGACAAGGATTGACCTTGGTTCTACGTATTCTCATTTAAAGTTAGAAATCAGGTTACGTAGTTTCTCAAAAGATATTTGGAAAACTATTTGAAAAATGATTTGATTTTTTTTAAGTGAACCTGACAAGGGTTGACCTTGCTCCACGTATCTCGCAACGGGAAATCAAGGATCACGTAGTTCTTAGAAAAGACTATTTGGAAATGTTGATATTTTTATATTTTTGAAATTTTATATTTTTTTGGTGTTTTTGAATTATTTGAAAATTAGTGTCATACGATGCAAGTGGTCGGACAAACACAAAAGAAAAAAAAAATATTTCTCACTTTTTTTTTATTTTTCTATTTTTGTAAATTTTATAATTTTCAAATATTTTTATTTTTTAGAAAAAATTGAAAATTGTGGAATTTAATTAAAAAGGATAAAAGTAGAAAATGAAAATATGGGGGTGCATGAGTAATGTGTGAGGTACCTGAGGTAGTCATTGAAAGTGTGTGTAGTAAATGTAGAGGTAGCTAGTAATCCAGAAACATGCCCAATCAGAAGTAGTAACATAGGGGTACAAACACTAAAACAAGGGTGCATTGAGGAGAGAAAAAAAACTTGGGTCAACCCAACTTTCAAAATCCTCAAACACAAACCCTATAAGGGTTTTCATTCTCATTTTCAATTGTGAGAGGCACAACGACAACATTTCTCCTTCGTCATCCACATGACATCTTCTTCTTCCATCATCCACGCGAGTTGCAGCCCTCGTCGAGCTTCCACCTCACTACAACGCCAACGACGTCGCCAACAATGCCAGTATTCACCGGAGTTGTTACCAGCGTCAATCACAACCTTTACCCTTCTTTTCCTCTCTCGCGTAAGGACTCAGAAGCATACATGTGCCCCTACCGCAAGCCTCCTCCGATAAGCACCATTGGCGACGATGTTCGCCTTCGCTGAAAGCCTTATTGCCTCTCCTAGAATCCCTTTCTATTCTAATTTTGTGTTTGAATGAGTGGGGATGAATGATTATGTTGGTTGGAATTGGTGGTGATGAAAGGGGTTGAATTTGCTCATGTGAGAGCCGAAGGGGATGGTTATGGTTTTTATGTTCGTGTGTGGGTGCTGATTTTGGGTTTCCATTTTTCTTTGGCTTTTACGCAGGTGAACAATGAAAATGTGGGTAAAAAAATGCAGATGAAAAAGGTTAATTGATGTTGGAAGAAAACATGAGAGTCTGGCGAGTGGGGATGCAGGGGAGGAAGATCTATGGAGAGGAGAATGGCGTGGAGGATGTTTGAGAGGAAGAACGTAGATTAATGGTTGAAGATGAAGCTGATGTTTAAGTTGTTTCCCAGCACTCACTCAAGCAATATCAAACATTGGAACAACATGTTTTACAACAAAAGCAGATAAAATGCAGCAAACTCACATATAATTACGTCATGTTCATTCAAGCATTCAACAACACTCAACAAGCTCCACACACATATGATCAAGATCATGCTCATGCAAGTACTTAAGGCTCACGACACTTACCTCTTGGAGTTCCCTTGTGTTGCTGCTCATACACTTCTTTTTTTCTTTGATTTTCCTTCTCTTGTATCTCTCCTTGATGTATATTTGGCGATCTCCAATTTTGTATCTATCCAAAGTGTTGAGAACTTGTACGAAGAAGTTGTGTGTTTCTCATTTTTTTTTTATAAGAGTGGCAGTGAATGTGAATGAAGATGGTGCATAATGAAGGATGGAAGGGGATCGAGAGTGCTATGCGTGGGTGGGGTGATAGTTAAAATGTGTTACAATTTGGTATTTTGTTAATTTGGTTCTTTGTATTAGAATACTGTTTATCCCTATGTTAATTGATGTGCCAATTCAAGTTTTTTTTTTATAAAAATGATAACCATATCAAAATGTGAATAATTATAAACTTCCTAGGACTAAATTATAAAAGAACTATATTTAAAGGTTAAAAACAAACTTATTATTACTTAGAAGAGCAAACTTTTTCTTGATTATGCTGAAATACAATTTGCAAGCTTGAAAGATGAAGTGTGTCTCGCGTTTGTTTAAGAAGATTTGAGGGAGAGTGCAAGCATCAATTTTAGGGAGAGTGCATACATTGATTTAAGGGAGGATAGCCCGAGATCCTCCTTGTTGAAGTGAGAATATTAATGGGAAAGACACTTAATAACAAACTAATTTACAAAATGCCATTTCTATTTCTTTCCTTTTATTATTTTGCATAACACGAGAATTAGTCCCACAACAAGTAAATAATTGAATAGGAGACGGGGAGTGTAAAACTTGTAACCCCCTTTCTCCTCAGTCTCTCTTTTCTTTTCCTTGTCATCATCTTCAAGCAGTAGCATGCTCGGGGAGAAGAGCTTCTCCTCTTGCAAACTCCTTCCACCCATCTTCTCATAATCTTACGCTAGAGGAAGAGAATTCCTATTGAACAAGTTATCTTCAATAAGGTAAGTTCCTTGTCTACCTTTTTTCTTGAATCAAGAGTTAATCCTCATGCTTTCACAATTCTTGGCTCTGCATGTGTTCTTAGGACATCTTTTAGGATTATTTGTTTGCAATGAGTTCAATGGCATGCCTAAATTCTGCATTTAATCTCTATCTTGTGTTTTAGAGCTCCTTGAAGTTTAGCACTTAGAGTTCTTATGTGGGAAGGGGCTACAAAACAATGTTTGGGAGCTTGAGAACGTCAATTTTTGTGAGCTAATTCCTTGCTCTTACATGTTTGATTGTTATGAATTGTTGAAGTTGGGGTATATGATCTTCAATTTTATTAAATTAATATGCTTTAGGGTTTTGGTGTTATAAAATTTGGGGTTTTCTATAGTATGTGTGTTGAATGTGATGATTTTGGTTGGATTTATTTATTTATCATGAATTTGATGTGTTTGGAACTTGATTGTTGCTCGAAATTGGGTTTTTGGTCTTTTGGTGCTGTCAAATTGTAGAATTTGCATTTCTGCGCTATGCAAACTCGCTGAGCCAGTCCATCGCTTGTTGAGTGAGTGCCAAAATTTATTTTGGCATAAAGCTTTCCTTGCTCAGTGGCAATTCTCGTTGGACAAGTAGTTCTCTCGCTAGGCGAGTTGGGTTTTCCAACTCTATAGGTCATTTCGGGAAAATTGTGATTCCCGCTTCATTGCCCAATTGAGCTGAAAGTTTGACAAGAGGTCCTAGACATATGATTATTTGTTTTTACCATTGTGATCTTTGATTGAATGTTTGTAGTTAGAACAATTTTTCGTGTAAGGTTCATGTAGTTTAGGTGGTTGACAACTTTAACCGTCGTTGCTTGTTTGATGCATAACTTTTCCCATAATTACCTAATTGAGTTGATTCTTTTTGCAACGCATTCTTGAGTCAATTACTTATAAATTGAATATAATAACATAATTTTTGGAGTTTTGTACAATTTGCAATTTTATTTATAAAATTCCAAACAATTTTCATTGATATTGTCAAGTGACCATTTTGTATCTTTATATACTTGTGTGAGAATATGCTATATATATATATGTATATATATATAACCATAGGGCACGCGACCTTAACCTGTAAATGAAAATTGCAAAATGACATCACACCGGTAAGTCTTTTCGTCAATATCTCCTAAAGACTGGGAGGCTGATGTCCCAGCCTAGGTACACGGCACCAAACAGACACACCAACTGCATGCCAAAGCCCCCTTCCTGCTCATGAAACACCCAACAGGCTGATGACTGCCCACATCGCATTACGCCATGGAAGGTCCCAACCCCTAGTATACGGCCCCCAGCAAACCTGGTGGCCGCCTCCTCCAAGTCCTGCGGCCGTGTACTCAACCAAAGTCATGCCTGCCGCATGCACTACGCTAGACACCCTCCCTAGTATACGGCCCCCAGCAAAGCCTTGTGGCCGCTTACTCCAAGCCTTGTGGCCGCTTACTCCAAGCCTTGTGGCCGTGTACTCAACCAAAGTCATGCCTGCCGCATGCACTACGCTAGACACCCTCCCTAGTATACGGCCCCCAGCAAAGCCTTGTGGCCGCTTACTCCAAGCCTTGTGGCCGCTTACTCTAGGCCCTGCGGCCGTGTACTCAACCAAAGTCATGCCTGCCGCACGCACTACGCCAGACACCCTCCCTAGTATACGGCCCCCAGCAAAGCCTTGTGGCCGCTTACTCCAAGTCTTGTGCCCGTTTACTTAACAAAAGACGCGCCAGTCTACATACATTACCCAAACACCCTCCCTAGAGCACGGCCCTCAGCGACCACCATACCCCACGTTGCAGATGTCTCTCCACCAAGGTAGCTCAGATCCACGACACAACCAGTCAACCCCAAAGATCCTCATAACTGAGTATCGAATACCGCAAACCCCTGAAGGACCCTCTAGTAATTTCCTCCCTAAAAAGCACTGGATCCAAGAATAGCCAAAAGGGGATGATTGGGCCAGAAAGCCATCCCAGGTAGGACCCACAGGTAAAATAGTATAAATAGCACACTGTTCCATGCATTGATTACGCATTAAATTATTCAAATACTCTGACATCACCAGTGCTGACTTAGGCATCGGAGTGTCTTTTGCAGGTCCCCTGCTCTGCCCCCGGAATTCCCCTGAAGCAACGGAAGAACGACCGAGATCAGCCATTCGTAGCCCTCAAGTGATTTGTGAATTACAACCTTTGGTCCCGTAAGAACAATATACATATGTATAGATGTATATATATGTATATATATATATATATATACATATATATATGTGTGTGTGTATATAGTCCCAAATTAATCTGCATATTCTCACACAAGTGTGTGTGTGTTAAATGTCAAGAATGTAGGTTATTTGTGAATGATGAATGGATGAGGACCATTGTGGTTGTATTTTTGGTGTGATAAGTTGAATTGTATGTAGTAATTTGATGAAAAAAAATGTACGACAATGTATGTTGTTTGCAATTGCTATGTATGTGGTGAATTCATTAATGAACATGAATATGTATGAACATGTATGTTGATGTATGATGACTAAAATTGATCTTGCATAAGAGATTTCCTAGTATGGATAAAGTAAAGTTGTGATGAGCTATGCATGATTGTGGGTATGAGGACCATATAGAATTTTGTTACAATATTTATAATTTCAATTGGGAAGGTTATACTATGATATCAAGTATTGTATGAAGTGGAAAGGTTGGTGAAAATAGTTGTGAATTGTAATCTAAGGAAGTGTGATGACTTTAAGAGAGTGAAAGTGGATCAATGGAATGGAATGAGAAAATTTTTGAATTGTATGATTGTTTGGGGTTTTAGCTTCTAAGAAAGAAGTACAAATCCTTATCAATTTAGTGTTATGCATTGACTAGGGGTATGTGTTGGTCAGAAGTCATCTATACTCTACTAGCACTACAAAAAATTGCGTAAATAATAACGATTTTAATATGACAGTTATTTAAAATCGTCGTTTTTTACTTAATAATACGATATTTTTTGAACCGTCACATTTTACATGTAAAATGTAATTGTCTTAATTGTCATTTTTAGAATCGTCATATTTTGCATATAAAATATGGCAGTTTTAACTGCCATTTTTTTGAATAATGTTATAAACACTTTTTTTTTTGGATTCTTTATTTTATCCCTCTATTTTTTTTTCCAATGATCTTTTCCCTCTATTCTCACTCTTTCGTTTCGGTCTTCTGCTCTCCCTCCCCTTTTCATTCCTTCTACTTGTTGGTGGAAATAGCTTATACACTCTCAAAACCCTAGTCCCCCTTAAAACCCTAATCCCTTCAAGAGCACAAAATATCAGAGCACCTTCACCGTTGGTAAACCCTTATTCCAGTTCCCCCATGTCACCTTCACCTCCATCGATTTCATCGAGTATCGCCCCGCTTGACCCCTCCTTATGTGCCACACCACCATTTCTCCCCCTCCGTCGTCGCTCCTATCTCACCTAAACTCGTCGTTGATGACGTCGAGGTCAACGAAAACCTCTTCAAAGATGACAACAGCAGCGAGAAACGCAAGGATTGGGAGGAGATCGACGAGGGAGGAGGTGAGTTTGTGTAAGCGTGAGTTTCTTTACTGGAGGAGGTGAGTTTCCAAGCACATTTTATTGATCCCATGTTACGTTTATGTTTCTTGTAAGGGTGCATATTCGTTTTTAATATTTTAGTAGAGTGTTTTGGGAACTAATTTCATTACTTGATTATTTTACTGCTTTTAATAATTATGACTGACTTTTTTCTTGGAATAATTTGAGTCTTGAACTATGTTGGAATAATTTCTTGAAAGATCATATTGACGAGCGTAAAACTTGCTTCAAGAAATCAGTTCAGAAGGTTTATGTTGTGTTGAACCTAAGCTTTCTTATCTGGGAAATTTTGTGCACTTCCACAGTGTGTGCTTTTGGTTTATTTAAGATGTTTGGTATGTCCAAGGCTTTTGTAGAGAAGAACATTGACGTTGTGTGTTGATTATAAGGTATGATGCTTGGTAGTTTCTTTCAAATAAAAGATTCATAGCATCACTACCACTTCTAAGTAGTGAATTACTTTATATGCAGAGCCTTATATGAGCATATATTGGGGAAACATCTTTGAAAGCATATCCAAAGTGTGAGACAGTGCCATGTGATGACTTTGAGACCTCACTCCCATTCCTTGTTTATTTAAACCTTGTCTTTGTCTCCATATGATGTCTTATTCAATGGATCCTATGATGATATGTTTATATATATTTTTTCTACAGGCCGTTGTATCGAGGTTAGTGGATAAAGTTATTCTACCTATCCAAAATTCAGAAGCTGGAAGCATCCCGTTCGTATCAGAAATATTCTTATTATTGAAAATTAACACTTTTCTGGAAATACAGGGGTACAAACATAACACTCTTAACTACACTGAAAAACCCACACTCTCATAATACATTCTACGAATACCCCACACACTTAGATGGTTTCTGATCTTATTACCTACAACATGGCATGCCATTGATTCTTTATCTTATATCATGCTTGAAGTGAAAATGAGTTATTGTTAATGAGTTTTTAAATAATTCAGCATGCTTGAAGTTATAAAGAACGTATAAGTGATAATGATCCAAAGTATTTCTTAGTCTTTCTTAGTGTCTATTACGTAACTATAGCACATGTGTGACATGCTTGTATTTTCTTGTATCCCACATGTTTATGGAAGTTGATTATTATTTTTTAAGTTGTTTCTTTGTTCATAATTTTAAACATTGCTTATAGACTATTTTGGTACATGGCTTTTAGTTGCTTAACATATGACTGCATCATTTAGCGTACAACAGGGATTTCCAATCACCTAAACTGCTTAACACATTAACCACAAGTGTGCCTTATCATTAATCTCGCTAATATGTTGAAGCAAAAATCTGGTTGATTCATTTGTCTTCTTATCTAAAAAAAGCTAATAATGATCAAGAAAACATTGTTGGGGTTGTAACACCTTTAGATCCTTCTTTATTTGAAGTTTAAGAAGATAAAATGTTTAAAACTTATAAAATACATTTTGGCATTTATTTTATAAATGTGCATAATATATATATATATATATATATATATATATATATATATATATTCTCTTAATTTATTTGAATTTCACTTACTCATATTCTTTCTTTATTGTAGGCAGCGAATGTTGGAAGTGGTGTGCCATCTCCACACAATATACTAAGATCAAGTGGTGGAAGCAAAGCAACTTAAAATTAGTTGTGCAATTTTTATAATTGCCTTATGAAATTTTAATGTTGTCTTTGATTTTTTGGATGATTGAATATTTTGGTACTTTGGTGTAATTATGTTATGTTGATAATAAGATAATTTAGTCTATTAATTTCTTTTTTAATAGTTTTATAATTTTTTATATATTTTAAACTATCATAAAAAATAAATTTTATTAAATTATGAAAGTATAAATGCAGGTGAAAAATAATAAATAATTAAATAATTAAATATTAAAATTATGACACTTGATAATGATATAATTTATTTAAGAATTAATTATAATAGTGACAATTAAAAATATCATAATATAATGATAATAATGTCAGTTTTAAGTGTCATTTTTTCATTGAATTTGTTTTCTATTAAAAATATTACGTCAGTTTTAATTGACGTTATTTACCTCTTTAAATCGTCATTGTATACATAGTATAAAATGACGGTTGTTGCGGCGGTTCATCTTAAACCACCATATTATACTTTGTGACGACAATAATTACGACATTTTAGGAAAACGTCGCTCAAGTAAATAACGACAGTTAAAAATGACGTAAAATACAAAAATAACTGTCGCTACTTACATGTTTTTTTGTAGTGTAGGCTTACAAACTCACATAAAGTGTCGTAATCTAGGTAGTGGGAGTTAAAGGAAGTTCTTATGTGATGCCATACTTACCTTATTCAGAGGAATTTTATCAGTTTGTTAGGTCAGGTGGAGCCAAAGCCTTTGCTGCAATCCACTAAGAGGTTTTATGATAGGTGCAAGGCTTATTATGTCAAAGTCAATGCATAATTCTGGATAATCGAGTCTAGATTATGTTTGTATGTATTGATAAGATAACCATGTGATTTTGGAATGGTGAACTATTAACTTGGGTCCGATATCTTACTATGTGCACATTTTATGTATGAAGTATGTATGTTTAAAGTTATCATTAGCTTACCCTCACTTTGTTTGTGTTGTTTGTTGTTTGTGTATTTTCTTCTTTTGCGATGATCATCATTCATACCATTCATTCATGTGAGCAAGGGATGATGCAGGAGTAGATGCACCACATGAAGGTAGTAGAACCCGCAATCTGAGTATATGATAACAAATATTATTTTGTTTATGTATGATTGTTTCTTTGATGATTGTATTTATAATCTATATTAAATGTTGTGTTAATTGTTTTGGATTATCAAACCTGTATTGTCTCATTTTAGTGGTTTTATTAAATTAAAATAAAATGTTACAAGGAGAAGGTTGGGGCGATATGGATGCAACAAGTCCATAATAGAGTGGGGATGTTGGGTTACAAGAAAAGAAATAAACGGGAATTGGAGGTGCTATTATAGCAGCCAAGATGTAGGAAAAGGAAGGAGTAACGGGGAGAAGAAGAACTATGTTTGAGAAAGAAAACTTATGTGTTTTAGTAAAATGGAGGAGAATATGGTACAATAACAATAATAATAATAAAATTATTATTATTATTATTTTTATAATCAAGAATAAAATAATAAAAATCTATTTTTATTATTTTTTATTTTATCAAATTCATCAAATGATTACTTAATTTTTATAAATTTTTATCTCAAATGATATTATCTTTCCTTTATATTAATATAAAGAACTTGAGATTCATCCTATTCCATTCTGAAAAGCCACAACCTTTCTTCAAATCTAAACACATATGCGTTTTCTTATCGTGTGATGGGAATAGTTAATTCTATATATTCGAAATCAATTTTAGTTATTTGAATCAAATTTATTGTTTGATTATTCTGTTCTAATTTTTTTTCTAAGAAAATATATTCTATTCTAATTTGTTTCTCCAATATCATTTTCAAGTCCCATCAATGTGATTATGTTCTTTTAAGATAAACTAGGGTTAGCAAGTAGTCTATAAGACCAATCTCATAAATAAACTATTGTAGAGTGAGACATCATGAGATAAAATCATGTCTCCCACAAACATACTCTCGTAAATATATATATATATATATATATATATATATATATATATATATATATATATATATATATATATATATATATATATATATATATTTA
>Ga0209589_1001555_pt1 | contig 38201 bp, 30 predicted proteins | sample CowpeawhiteBW_FD_187525 | JGI IMG/M metagenome (GOLD analysis project Ga0209589, IMG submission 187525) | Root nodule microbial communities of legume samples collected from California USA - Cow pea white BW (SPAdes) (version 2) | ecosystem: Host-associated > Plants > Roots > Nodule | place: USA...
TATATATATATATATATATATATATATATATATATATATATATATATATATATTATTCAATCTTATTTGGATATTTTTGACCACGTTCTAATTGAATCTTCAATGCAATCTTTAGAGCATTCCTTCTCAAATATTCTATGATCATGTGAGTCTTCTTTTGAAGCTTTTAAACTTTATCTTGATATCTCAAAATGCTTGATATAGAATGATTTCATCTTGGTTCTCCAACGTTAAAAATTGTATATGCTAAAGTAAACTTCTCAAACAAATTATGTAAATATAACGTTAACAACAAATCAAACATAATTGTTTGTTTCCCAGATTATATTAAAAAAGATGTTGAAAGAAGGAAAACAAACATAAGTTATCCATTAAGCACATATCAATTAATTTCTCCATTGAATACCTAATGTTAATGATTAAAAAATGAGCAGACTTCATTAACCTATCCACGATAACCCATATGGAATCAAATTTTTGAATTGTTCGTGTTAAGCCAACTAAAAAATCCATTGATATTCTATTCCATTTCCATTCAAGTATAACTAAAGATTGTAATGTTTCTGCTGATTTTTTTGTTCTATCTTACGTTTTTGACAAACTAGACATATTGCTACATATTGTGTCACTTCCTTTATCATTTTGGACCACCAAAACATTTTCTTAAGATCTTGACACATCTTTGTTATGCCTAAATGTGTGCTTAATTTGTCCTTATGTGCTTCTTCTAAAATCATCTTTTTAATCTCCATATTATTAGGCACACACATTCTTTGATTAAATCTCAAAATTCCTGTACTATCTATGCCAAAGTTTTCTCCATTCTTTTATCCTATCAACTTCTTCTTCTTTTGAATGAATTCATCACTTGTGCCTCATGGATTTGCTTCTATAAGTTGATAGTGATTTGAATGGAGTTTAATTGCATTTTATCATGGCTTAATGTGATTGACAAATTAAAGTCTCTAAATTTTTCTAACAACCTCATTTCTTAGACCATCAGTGATGAGACATGTAAATATTCTCTACTTAAAGTGTCTACCACTACATTTTCCTTCCCTGGATGATAATGTAATTCAAAATCATAATATTTCAAAAATTTCATCCATCTCCTTTGTCTCATATTTAACTCATTTTGATGAATCAAGTATTTAAGACTCTTATTTCGAACTTACCACCATAGACATAATGTCGCCATATTTTAAGTTAAAAAACAATGGCAACTAGTTTTAGATCATGGGTTGGGTAATTTTTCTCATGTGTTCTAAGTTGCCTAGAAGCATATGTCACCACTACCCTTCTATCTTGCATAAGAACACATCCTAATCCCATTTCGGTAGCATGAAAAATATCACAAAATGTCTAGTAGGATCAAGTAATGCTAAAACAGGAGAAGTAGTTAATCTTTTCTTGAGTTCTTGAAAACTATTCTCACATTTTTCTATCCATACAAAAACTTGAGCCTTTTTGGTGAGTTCAGTTAAAAAGGACAACTATTTTAGAAAATTCTACAAAACCAAGGAAACTATGAATCTCAGTCACTATTTTTGGCGGTTCCCATTGTAAAATTGCTTCTACTTTGGTTGTATCCACTAATACTACTTCTTTGGAAATCACATGTCCTAAGAATTTCACTTCCTCTAACCAGAATTCGTATTTAGACAATTTAGCATATAATTGCTTGTCTTTCAAGATCTGTAAGACAATTCGAAGGTGTTCCTCATGCTCCTCAAGAGTTTTAGAATAAATAAGGATGGCATCTATAAAAATAACTACAAAATTATCTTAAAGTGGATGGAAAATCTTATTCAGATAATCTATAAATATTGTAGGAGCATTGGTCACACCAAAAGGCACCACTTGATAGTCATAATGACCATACCTAGTTCTAAATGCAATTTTTTGTATATCTTCTACTTTTACTCAAATTTGATGATATCATGGCCTCAAATCTATTTTAGAAAACACAGAGGCTCCTCTCAATTGGTCCATCAAGTCATCTATTCTAGGAAGAGGGTATTTATTCTTTATGGTAAATTTATTTAATTGACAGTTGTTCCCACATAACCTAAAACTTCCATATTTCTTCTTAACTAACAAAACTTGAGCTTCCTAAGGTGATACACTAGGACAATTGAACTACTTTTCAAGTAACTTTTCCAATTGTTTCTTCAATATGATTATTCACAAGTCCACTAGAATTTCCTAAAGAAGATTGGTTGGGTTGAGACCTCCATTGGGGGTGATTATATGGTTTTATCTCATTGCGTCTATTTTTATTTTTTTGGGGTCCAAAATATTTTGGTTTATTGTTTTGACTATTTTCAAAATCTTCCAAAAACCTACAGTTGTGAATAAGAGTAGGGAAATCAAAAATTTCTAGTACCCCAACTACTTTTCTCAATTCAAGCCTAAGTCCATTTTCAAACTTTATACATTTCATCATCTCCTCTGGGTGATAAAAGAAAGTAAAGTATTATTTTCCTAATTCTTCAAACTTGGAAGCATATTCTTCTTTTGTCATATCTCCTTGTTTCAATTGCATAAACTCTATTTCTTTTTCTCCCCTCACATCATTTAGGAAATATTTTTCTAAAAACTTTGTTCTAAATACTTCCTAGGTAATAATTATTCTCCCTCCCTCAAGTAATCTCCTAGTACTATCCCACCAACATTTAGCTTCTCCAATCAACATAAACACAACACAATTCACCTTTTGGTTGTCAGCATAATTCATAACTTGAAATATTTTTCACTTCCCCTTAATCCATAATTCAACATTTTCTGGGTCATAATATCCTCTAGAAAATTGCAGAGGTTTTTTTTCTCATAAATTCAGCTAAACCTTGTAACTCAAGGGGGTCCTTTAGGTCTTTGATAACTTGCATTGCTTCGGTAAATTCATTGTTCGTCTTATTATTTGCCATCTGAATTGCATATGTTAGTACATGTAAAAAAAAATCTTATGATGAACATGTGTCATAAGTCTCACAAAAACATTGCTCTAATACTATATAACGTGATGTCCTAATTAATTTTTCATTCTTTGTTAGAGATAATTAAAACACCTTCAACATTGTATATTGAAGGCATTGTATTGTAAAAATTTTGGATGTTACATTTTTTGGGTTGAACTTTTGGAATTAATTTTGTGAAGAAAATCATGAGTTTATCCACGTTTTTTCTTAGTTTATTCATAATATTTTTTATTTGTGTATGTGTGTAATGTAATTTTATCATGAGTTTGGTATGGTCATGTCGCAACCGAAATCGCGACGGGACGGTGAACAAAAAATAAAACTTGAAAAAATAAAGTTTGGAGTCGTCACCATAGTTTATTTTGAAAAACTACAAAAAACCCATCAAAAAGAAAAGACTAGGTCTGCGAAACGCCTATCCTAAGACCATACCTTTAATTAAATATGAAAAAATTATGTGGTTTTCCAAATGTTTAATTTTCCCAAAAACTAAGAAAACACTATTAAAAAAGAAACATCTTTTTTTTAATTTTTGGCCCTGACAAGGATGTACCTTGTTCCCATGTATTTTCATTAAAAATGAAAAATCAAGGACCACGTAGTTCTAAATAAAATAAAAATTTATTTGAGCAACTATTTAATTTTTATTTGGTGAACACAACAAAGATTGACCTCGTTCTACGTATTTCCATTCATAATGAAAAATCAGCGATCATGTAGTTCCTAAAGAACCTTTTAGAAATTGTTGATTTTATTTTATTTTTGTATAATTTTGAAAACCTTTTTATGTTTTTTGGTATTTTTAATTATTTGAAAATGAGTGTCACGCGACGCGGACGTCCGGACAAACACTAAAATTAAACAAAAAAACACTGTTTTTTGTTTTTAGTTATATTTTTTTAAATTTTCTAGAAAAAGAAATTTGAAAATTGGTGTCATACGACTCAAGCGACCAAACAAACACTAAAAGAAATGAGGCAAACTATTTTTTATGATTTTGGGAATAATATATTTATGAGTAGTAAAAAATAATATTGTTCTTCCAGAAACAATAAAAAAAAAGGAGCCCAAATTATGTCTTACCCAATCCTTGATTCCCTGAAATGGATTCTCCTCGATTCTCTCGGGTACGTTATCTTGTAGTATTGTCGGATTGGACGTGTTGGGAGTTACCTGCGGAAAAGACTATGAAGATCAAGTTAGAAAAGCTCTCAAAGTCAAATCACATATTAGAGAATTAATGAATTGCGTACCTTTAATTAATGAGGTCCACCTGTATTTATAGAACTTTAATCACGAATTAACTGGATCATGGTTTGGGCCACTATTGGGCCTTATGGGCCTGACTAAGGCCCAATCATCAAACTTATGACTAGATTCCGTAAATTCCATGGTTATTTCCTAAGTTTAGAATAGGCGGCCTTCGCCAATACGTCCTCTTAGTCACTATTGATATCTTATCTCTTTGTATAATTAACCAATATTCCTTTTATGCTAGGACTATAAGTTGGCAGTTAGGACTGGACAGTTAGCCATATCAGTCCTAGCCGCCCAGTATAGTACATTAGTCCCACAGCCTTTGGTAGGATACGACATGCCAAAGGTTTTTATGTTGTTTTGGTGTTACTACTTTTGCAAGAAAAATCCCTCTTTTCTTGGTATTCCGTGGGGTGTGGTAGTCCCCCAATCTTGAGAAGTGAAAATGTCGCTAAGACTTGTTAGAGGTGATAGGAGCAGGTGAAGGGACTTAGGATGTCAGGGGTTGCATTAAGAGGAGTTATATAATGATCATTAATTGTGATGCTTCATTTTTCGAGTATTTGAGTGGGAAAAATTTTTTGCGGTTTGGTTTAGTCCTATAAATAAGGGTTTGGAAAAGAATTTGTGTACATTGTCTCATTTGCTTGCTTCTGAGAAATCTGCATTATTTACGATTATGTTGTTCGATATATTCCCTCTTTGCGCTGTCAACTTTCATTCATATAAGGTATGTCTAACGATAGTGATAGTTCTTCTACATCAAGGTCGGGTAGTAGGAGGGGAAAGTTAGGGAATGAGGGTAGTGGTCATTTGTTTGGCAAAGGGGGGTTCAAATGGAGGTTATTCTTGATACTAGGGAGGATCCTCCTAAGGAGGTAACTGAGAGTAGTTTACCGGCAAAGGCTGGATACGAGTGGGTGGTCATAGACGTAAGAACTCAATATTCCTTCTTCAGATGGTCTCGGTTACGTAGGTTGTGGTTGAAGTGTATCCCAGTTTTTGAAAAGGGCACTTCCCAAGATATTGTGTCATTGGAGTAGGTGAGCGCTGTTGAATGTGTTTACCATGGTCAAGGAAATGCTGAAGAGGGATTCTTTTACGTATACATGTGCCATTTTTTAGAGCTGCATATACGAATACCCTTTGATGATTTCACGATGGGGGTGTTACGGCTACTGAACATTACACCTACCTAGTTACATATGAATAGCTAGGGTTATCTTTAGGCGTTTCGAGTATTATGTTGGTCGTTATATCTTCAGCACTCTCCTCAATGCTTCTTATATTTTTATGACACTCATCCAAAAAATCCAATCACATGGTTGTCGTTGGTGAGCTGGCCAGGCATTGGCATATTGGATGCTTTTTCATAATCTTTTAAACATTTCAAGGATGGCTTGTTTAAGGTCATCGTGAAAGAGGCAGGTCGATCACATTTTTACAACAAAGATGGGAGTACCAAGTTCCTATTTAGTTGGACGAATAATCCTCGATGATATAAGGATATAAAGAAGGAGGACTTGTCAGTGGAGGATAGACAAGTTGTTGAAGTTTTGGGGAAATTTAGCAATAAACTGCCCACTAAGGGTTTAGTTAGAGTTTATTTATCAATGCATCCCCTTGTTTATTTATTTTTCCACTTTGTTTACTATGAGAGAGATAATCGTTTCTGCTTGTTTTATAGGTCATATGGCTTAGTTGGTGAAAAAGAACTTGAACTTGTTCTGAACACTACGTAGGGAGCAGATTGAGAAGTCTAGAAATGCGTGGAACACTAAAGTTCCTAACCTACAAGAGCTTTTGGTTGAGGTTCGAGTTCATGGTAATTCCAAATGGAAGGCGTCCATCCCCGTTCAAAAAGGTGTTGGAAAGGACTTGAAGAAGGTTCGGGTCATACTACTAGGACCGAAATCTTCATTTGGAACAAAAAAGTCTAAGTCTTGATTAAAACTATGCTTGAATTTAACAGTAAAGCGTTAATCTTAGGCTGTAGAGTAGGTACCCTTTTGCAGAAGGAATTGAAAGAGGGAGGGAGCGTCAACTGGAAGAGCTTTAGAAAGAGATAAAAACTCAAGCGACCTAGCATGAAAAAGAGAAGGCGGCCTGGGAAAAGGAGCGGGAAGAATGGGTGTTTGAGAGGAAACACCTTGGTACCTGGAAAGTGCAGTGTTTGGACTTGGAGAAAAAATTGAATATTAAGATTAGAGAGTCGGAGGCCGATAACGAAGAGTTGACGGAGAAATATGTCGACATTGAAAGTGAGCTTGAAGATTTAAAGAGTCACATCATCTAGGAACACATCAATGATTTCAACAAAGGTCTAAAGCAGGCGACCTTCTTTTACAAAGAGGTGGACGTCACGATTCAAAGTACGATGTCAACAAAGACATCGTTGATGGCCGCCTGGTGGATGAGGATGATTTGAGTGCGAAGTAGGTTGAAGAGGTGCCAGACATTGGTGGTAAGGATCTTGCGACTGAGGAAGACAACATGATGCAAGTGGAGACCGAACCTACTATTTAATTAGTTTTAATTTGATCATATTTTGGCTTTTGAGCCTAAGTTTGTGATTTGCACATTTATTACTCTTACGAAGCTCACTTGATCATTTGTGCTATTTTCTTGAATATATCGGTTGTTTTCATGTATTTGTGTGTATGTTGTGGGATGCCATGTACTTTCGATTGCTCTTATTATCATTAGTTTTGGTTAAAATTTCTACGATGATATCTTATGTCTGTGCGAAATACAATCATGTATTTGTGTGTATGTTGTGGGATTAGGTATAATATGTGTTCGTCCTAGGCCGCTTACTTTGATAAGTGGTGGGGAACATGATAATTTCTTATTTTTGACAAAAGTGTGTTCGACTCAGGCCGCTTACTTTGGTAAGTGGTAGGGAAGATGAGAATTTTTTTGACGAGAGCGTGTTCACCCAGGCCGTTTACTTTGGTAAGTGGTGAGGAACATGAGAATTTCTATGACGAGAGCATGTTCGACCCAAGTCACTTACTTTGGTAAGTGGTGGCGAACTAAAAATACAAGATAAGTTTGCAAAGAACCCTTGTTTTATTTATCATTTTGGAGTGCAAGGTTAAAAATTCCTCGACTAAAACCCTTCTTAGGGAAAAAATGCCGGGTGAGGAAAAAATGTCTATCTTCCTACACATTCCATGTGTTAGGTATCTCTTCTTCTGATAGTTGCTCTAATCTGTAGACGCCTCCTCCTACATCTTCGCGTATTCTATACGGACCATCCTAGTTAGCTGAAAACTTGTCGTCTTTCTTTCTTGCGGTACTAGCCATTTTCCATACTTGGTCTCTTTTCACGAACACTCGTGGATGAAGCTTGGAATAGTATTTTCTTGCTGCTCTCTGTTTTGCCGCCATGTTTTTTATCTGCACCTTTTCTTAAAGTTCTGTCAACATTTCAAGGCTGGCGCATAGACTCTGCTGATTTATGTTGTCGTCATATATATGTCTTCTTAAGGATGGTTCTCTTATCACAAATGGTACCATAGCCTCTACTCCATATACCAAGCTGAAGGGAAATTCGTTGGTGGCAGATTGCAAAGTAGACCTATAAGCCCATAACACTTCAAATAATTCTTCTGGCCACTTCCCTTTTGCTCCATTTAATCTTTTGTGCAGCTCGACCAATATTACCTTGTTGGCGGCTTTCGCCTGTCCATTAGTTTGAGGATGTTCTACTGAATTGGTAATATGTTTGATTCCTAGGCTAGTATAGAATTTGGCTAGCTCCCTTGTCTATGAATTGTCGTCCATTATCGGTTATGATTGGTGTGATACCCCCTATCAGCATATTATGTTCTTCTAGACAAATTGTTGGACCTATTGTGTTGTGATGGTAGTTAGCGGTTTAGCTTCAATCCATTTTGTGAAATAATCAATCCCTACAATGAGGAACTTGACTTGCCCTTTGCTAGGAGTGAATGGCCCTAAGATATCCATCCTCCACTTTGCAAATGGCCATAAGGAGAGTATGGGATGTAGCTCATCTTATTTTTGGTGAATAAGATTGTCGTGTTTTTGGGATATTACACATTTCTTGACAAAGGCGTGGCAGTCCACCTCCATCGTCGGCCAAAAGTTTCCGGCCCTTAGGATTCTAATTGTCATTGTTCGTGATCTGAAATGGTATCCATATAGCCCCTCATGAATTTCTTTTATCACATACTATGTTTGTTCCTTTGTGACGCATTTGAGCAAAGGTTGTCCATATTCGCGCTTGTATAGGTCATCGCCAATCGAAGTGTATCGTGCCACATTTGATAGCCATCCTTTGTCGGCATCATTAAGGGGGTTTCCGGTTTTCAGGTAATGCACGTATAGTGACATCTAGTTATCAGTTCTTCCTAGGTTTAGACATGTGTTCGTTGTTGAGGGTGCCGCTAGTGTCTGTTGTAGTAAGGACTTGTATCTTCCTTTATGCTTTGTACTTGCCAGTTTGGACAAGGTGTCTGCTCGTGTGTTATCTCCTCCTTGTATGTGTTGTATTTTAACCTCATCGAACCCATAATTTATGAAATTACGGACCAGGTGGTAATATTGGAGGAGCGTCGTGTCCTTAATCTAAAACTTGTCATTGAGATGGCCTATTGTCAACTTGGAATCGATTTTGCACGTTAGTATGCGCACTCCGACTTCTCGTGCTAGCGAGATTCCGGCTAGGATGACTTAGTATTCGGCTTGATTGTTAGAAATTTTGAAGGCAAAGTGTAAGGATTTCTCAATGACTATTTGATTTTGGCCTTCTAGGACGATACCGACGTTTGCTCCTCTTTTGTTAGAGGAACCATCAACATACAAGATCCATTATTCCTCTTGTGATGGCACTTATTGGAGGTCACTGACGAAGTCCAGAAGGCATTGGGCTTTGATTGGTCTGAGCGGTTCGTAATGAATGTTGAATTCGGATAATTCTACGGCTCATGCCGACATTCGTGTTGCTACATCGTGTTTTTGGAGGATTCTCTAGATAGGGTAGTCTATTTTTACAATGACCTTATGGTTCTAGAAATATGACCGAAGCCTTCTTGCCTCATTTACTAATGATAATGCCAGTTTTTTTACCATTTGGTATCTTGTTTCTGGGTCCTACAGTGATCTACTAACGAAGTACACTGGATACTGAATACCAACTGATTCTTGGACTTGGGCGGCGGTGATTGTGCTCTCTATGGCTGTAATGTATACTAGTAATGGGGGGTTGACATTTGGTTTATGCAGGATTGGAGGGGATGTTAGGATTCTTTTAAGATCTTGGAATATATGTTCGCACTCATCACCCCAAGAGAACTTCGCGGATTTTTTAAGGAGTTGAATGATGGGTCGGGTTTTGTCTGCCAACTTCAGTAGGAATCTTGATATGGCTATAAGGCGGCCTATCAAGCGTTGTACCTATTTTATATTCATTGGGTTGTGCATTTCTATTATGGTTTTACATTACTCAGGGTTTGCTTCGATTCCTCGTTCTGTGAGCATGACGCCTAAGAATTTCCTGCTATCAACACCAAACACACATTTCTCAGGGTTAAGTCTGAGGTTATGCTTTCGTAGTGCCGTAAATACTTCAACCAAATCCTTTGAATGTTGTAGGTGACTTGGAGATTTGACAACCATGTCGTCCACATATACTTCGACACACTTGCCCATTAGGTGGCTAAACACTTTATCCATTAGCCTTTTCAGTTATGAAAGAAGTTTTAATCATATCGGATGAAGCCATAGGTATCTGGTTATATCTCAAGTAGGCGTTGAGGAAGCTGAGTACATAGTTTTTGGTTGCTCCGTTTACTAGCCTATAGATCTTGGGTAAAGGGTATGCGTCTTTTGGGCAAGCTTTATTGAGGTCAGTATAGTCGACACACATCCCCCACTTGCCGCTGGATTTCTTTACGAGGACGATGTTAGCCAACCAGGTTGTGTAATGGGCCTCAATGATGAATACGGCCTCCAGGAGTTTTGTTGCTTCCACCTTAGTTGCTATACTTCTTTCTTCCCCTAAATTCCTTTTTTTTTTGGGGAGACGTACCTAGCCTCCATGTAAATTGATAGTTTATTGATGACTATCTAGGGTCAACGCCTAGTAAGTTTGTCGCGGACCAAGCGAACAAATTCGTGTTACTTTTCAACGTTGTTTTGATCAAGTTTTGGTCACTATGGCTCAGGCCTACGCCAAGTTTATTATTTTTTTCCTGCTGATAGCTCCAATGTTTTGGAATCCTCTACTGGCTCGATGCACGAGTCAAAATCTAGTTTGGGATCAAGGTCTTCATCGGCTAAGCTCAAGCCGGCTTCGGGTTGTCGTTCAATATTGTTGGCGGTGAGGATGGGGTCTTTTGGTCGAAGACTTGCAATATAACATTCACGTGCAAGTCGTTGGTCTCCATGGATGGTGATGATGTCACTGAATGTTGATGGGAACTTCATGACTAGGTTTAGGGTTTAGGGTCTAGGGTTTATGGTTTAAGGTTTTTGGGGAAGGCCTCCCTAGAAAAACGTTGTAAGATGTGTGTGCTTCAACGACTAAGAATTGAACGAGGATGGTTTTATTTTGGTGCCCCTCACGAAATACTGTATGCAAATCAATATATCCACATATACACACTCTTTCATCGCAGAATCTGTAAATGGGCTCATCATAAGGTACCATAGCCTCGATGGGGAGTTTTAGTTGTTGGTAGATTGCCTAGTATAAGATGTCTACTGAGCTTTCTTGGTCTATCAAAACATTTTGTACCGCGAAGTTCTCAAGCTCTATGGTGATGATCATAGGGTCATCATGCTCCTGGTTTACATCCTGAAAGTTGGCGTTAGTGAAAGTTATTGGTGGTATTCTCCGTTGTCTGTGTGAACAGGTGACAGAGTTGACAAACTAAATGCTTCTAAGGTACTTTTTCTTGGCAGATGAAGTCAATCCTCCCCCCTAAGAAACTGTCGGATATGGTGTTTATAGTGCCACGTAATTAAGGTGGATCTGTGCAGTTGAGGTCGATATGGGCTAAGGGTGATTTCTACGGTCACTTTGTTGGTGGCGATGGTCGTTTTGACCGTCATACGTTAAGTCGCAATTATCGGTTGGTTCGGAGCTGTGTTGTTGATGAGTCATTATTTTCCTTCATTCCACTAGCCCTTGCGTACCCATTTGATAGTTGTTCAGTGCTTAATTATTCATCTTTAGTGTGTTTTCATCTGTTGGGCTTTATTGGGCCACTGTTCCAAATTTGGGTTATTTTTGCATTATTTGGCCTAATTTTCATTTTTAATTATTTTTAGGTATTTGGGTGAAGCAATTTTCGAGCTTGGACATTAATATTTAGTTGAAGAGACTTGCCACATCATTGCCACATCATTTCCACGTCATCTGAGTGAATGGGCCAACATTAGAGGCCCAGGAGTGCATTTTTGTAATTATGAGTGGCAGAATGGCATTTTGTAACTATGAGTGGCAGAATGACATTTTTGTAAATACTATGGCAAGGGGTGATGGGACCACGAGAATTAGGTCTCCTTCCATGCAAGCAGCCGCATCTTCTTCTCCCCCATTCTCTCCAACCTCCATTTTCGTTCTACAAGCTTCCATGGTGGTGCTCCTTGCGATTTTTCACGTTTTTGGCTAGTTTTTACCGTTTTTATGCACATTTGACAGCACCCATTGAGGGTTTTACGTTTTGAATTCGTTTTCTGGCTTGGGCAACTCATTTTGTGGATTTTATTGACTTGGAACAACACCCATTCATGGGGTTTTCGGATTTGTATATCACAGCCAGTGGCAGATCTTGACCAATATTGTTGGGAGAGCCAAAATAATATGTCCAAAATTTATACATTTAATTATTGTCATTAATATAATAAAAATAAATACATAATTTAGTATAACGATAACTAAAAAAGAAATAAGACTACAAATGAATATATGGAAGAGTTGAATTTGTATATCTATTTAAAAAAAAAGACTAAAAAATAAATTTTCATAATCTAATAAAAAACTGAGAGACGTAAATACCAAAAGAAAATTCGATGATAATCAAACCACACTTAAGATCCAGTTATAAAAAACACACAGTACAATATTTTTTCTTCTATGTTCATAAAATAAAAAATTAATATACAAGCTCATTAAATAAATTATTAAACTAAAATTTCACTATCATGTAATACAAGAGAGAATTACCTTCTTCTTTATTTTTTCGAGAATGGAAGACAATAACTTACATATGAGAGCAAAAATAGTAGATCTTTTTCTCTTCAGAAACAAAAGAAAATAGGTGAGAATGAGAGATGAGAACAATTCGTGAGAAACTCAAGTCATATAATGGAACCACAATTAAAATCCGGTTATAAAAAAACACACAGTAAGATACTTTTACTTCTTTGTTCATAAAATAAAAATGAATATAAAAGAGATTTATTAAATAATTGTTTAAACTAATATCTTACGATCAAGTAAGATGAAAGAATTACATCATTCTTTTCCTCCTCGTGAATGAAAGAGAACAAAGTGAAATAAGAGCAAAAGAATAGATATTTTTCTCTTCAAAAACAAAAGAAAACATGTGAGAAGAAGAAATGAAAACGATTTATAAGAAGCTCGAACCATAATGAAAAATAATAATAAAAATATTTTGATAAATCTTTTTATTCTTTATTTTTATTATGTTTGATTTCATATTTTATTATTTATTAACATTAATTATTATATTTATAAAAAAATAAAATATTTAATTTAATCATCATTAATTTATAATATATTATCTAATATCTATAATATATTATCTAATATCTATAATATAAAAAATTTTAAAATACCTAAAATATAAAAAAAAAAATCAAAATTTTAGGGGGGCCATGACCCCTCCCTGCCACCACAAACATCCGCCACTGCACTAAACCATTACATTGTCGCTTATGCTCTTGTTTCATTTTACATTTATTTTAAATAAAAATATAATTAAAAGTTATCTTTTAAATATGTATAACCTTAATTTATATTTATAAATATGTTTTTAAGTAAAAATAATTTGTTTATCTTGATTTAGGTAATCTTTATTTAATGAAAAATTACATAAAAATGTACATTTTGATTCTATACATACCCAAATTTGAACAGAAATTACTTTTTTTTTTCACCCAGATATAAACTCACTTTTGTTTTTTTGGTTTTAGTCAACTTGGATTTATGGTCTCTTTTCGCAACTAATAACATTTTGACAATTTTATTCAAATTCATTAAAAATTAGATTTTTTTTAAACTTAATATATTTATGCATATTTCAAGTTTAAATCGTTTTCACGCATTATAAACTAAGAAACAACGATGAAATCGTCTTTTACAATTTTTTGGAATTCAACTACAAAAGTTAGTAAAAATCAAATTAAATTATGACCCACTAGAAAGCATAATAAATGAACTTAATAGAATGTAAGAGTGTTACATATAGATGACTGAACGTAATCTGAACTATATACCTTTGCTCATGGATTTAAATCCATGAACTGAATTTTTTTTTTCCTCACAAGGTAAACACCATTAGTTATACCAATTATTATACATTTTCTTAGGAGTTTTTTGTGTTACGCTATTCATAATTCATTTTCATGAACAATACTCATCCTAAGGAAAATGTTCTTGACATAATTACTTTTGCCTTTTGGGGAAAACACGCAATTAGGGTTTATATTCATTTTAGATATAAACAACGGATTTGAACTTAAAGAAATTAAATGAAAGGGAAGTATAGATAGAAATTTTAGGGGGTGTTAAAAGCAAAAGGTGATAGATTGTGAACAAAGAAAATGAAGTGAAACCCATAACCCATCATATGCGAAAGGGCATTTCTTTACTCACCCCCTTTTTTCTTTCTGCATTTCTTCCTTTATCCGGCAATATATTCTGGATAGGCTATTTCGGAAATTTTTTTTAATTATTTTTCTTTAATATAATTTCATAGGGGTAAAAGTGGAAGTATAAAATTTTGGAGGTGCACGAAGAAATTGAAGGGGTAGAAAAAAATGGGTCAGGCAAAATCACAGCAGATAGGCCCAATCAACTTGGAGAAAAACGGTTCTAGCTTTCTGTTTAGGGTTTAGGGTTTAGGGTTTAGGATTTAGGGTTTAGGGTTTAGGTCAAGATCAAAACTATCACAGCAGATAGGCCCAATCTACGTTATAGTCTTGATCTTGCAACTTATTTTATTTAATGCAGTCTTTCTTTTCAAAAATAAAGAAAAACGACTGTTTTGTTAATTATTTAAACTATAAACCTTCAAAGTCCCTTATTATATAATATTCGAGATTTATGACGAAAATATACGACAGTTTTAGAAGTTCAAAAACGTAAATTTAATAACAAATTAATAAATTTTGATAAATTTTATGCTGTCAGAAATTTACTTAGAAGCTATAAAACAATTAACTTGGTTTTATTAATGAAAAATTTGAATTGACAAAAAACGACTTAATTTCTTTTAACTAAACCTTGAGAGAAAGGTTTATAGATGTAACACTCCATTTAAATAATAACCTTAATTAAATGAAATGTTACACATCCAAGAGTAAAGTAAGATAAGAGTACTTGCAATTATTCAAGAGTACTTAGAAGTAAAACTAAGGCACACCACGATGCCAATACAAAACAAGATAAAAGTGTGACAATATTCAACATGAAAATTCAAAGAGTAAAGTAGTACATGGGCTACAGCCCTAGAAGAAACTGGGACAGCGGAATCCAATACAAAGCTAAGCAGTGAAGCCTCCATCACCCTGACGATCACGAGGAGTTCTCACATCTGCTCACATCAATAGAATTGATGATCATCGCAAAAAGAGAAAATCACACATAGAACATACAAACAAGCAGAAAAGGTAAGCTAGAGTAGAAAAACGGCATACAATTTTATAGCCAGACCTACATACATCAACCAAGCATGTGAAGACTCGTAAGCAAAACACTTAGACTCCAGACACGACTTATCCTTTGAGTTTGTCTATTAAATCCATCACTTGATGTTGTCCTTGCCTCATAATTGAGCTTTTCTTATTTTTCTAATTTTTTACTCTCACGTAGCAGCTTGCTTTCCTCTTGTTCTGTGTTGGATTCTCCAATCTCACTGTTTTTGGTAGCCTTGTAGGTGAAGCCTCTTCTTGAAGGTGGAGTTGTGAGTGATTCTATTATGCGAGCAAACTGCCGAGAGGAATTGTGGAGTGAGTTGGGACTTCAAATGAGTACAAACACTTGAGGGAGAATAGCACATGACACTGCAGCCGAGACAACATAGTTCTTTTCTTTTTGTGTTGTTTCTATTTTGATGTCACGAATTTTGTGTTGTATTTTTATTTTTCAGTTTGTTGTTTTGCTTCATTTGGCTTAGGTGGGAAAATGCTTTAGAGCAATCCCATCCTTAGCAAAGTTTGTAATAGTTTAACCGTGTAGTGTGAAGCATCAAGGGGTTCCAAAGGCCACTTGCATCTTCACTTAGGATTTAATTTTGTCGTTTAGTTTATGTTTTCAGTCTTTATGTTTTCAGTCTTTGTGTTTTTAATGTCCAGGTTTTGTGTGAATTGTATGTTTACATTTTCTATTTTAGGTTACCGTGTTATCTAGGTGCAAGTTCTCTTACCACCTAGTTGACCTTTCTTTGGTCATAAGTTCATACGCACAATGTTTTCACACAATCTGTTTTGCTTTGAATTTTTATTGGGAATTCTTGTGAAAGAAATTTAGAGATCTCTGGCTAGGAAAGGCTTGGTTTCTAAGCCTGTCCATGAGACTCACCTCCTTTTCCTGGTAGTATTTCTAGAAATCTTTTCCTTTATATTCTCTTTAGAAATTCTTCAAGTATCTTTTGAAAAATTGTTTTTGGTAAAAGTGTTTCCAAAAGCTTTCGAAAATGAGTTTTTCTCCTTATAGCAGTGTCCATTTAGCTAGGCATAATAATGTGCATTTAGCTAGGCATAGTAGTAATGAGTTGCATCATACCATTCATAGTGACATCCCATTCTTTGGGGAAGATATAGGACCAATATCATTTAGAGATTGGATATGGGATACAAAGAAATTGGCGCAACCATTGTTTAGTAAATATAGTCAATTTGACATTCTTAGGCATGTTACTTCTAGATTTGTAGGACGTGCATCCGAGTGGTGGCAAAAGAGACAGTCTAGAGTGCAAAATGGGAGAGAATCATGCATTAACACATTTTATGAATTAAAAACATGCATGTGGAAACATTTCATTCCCCCTTCATTTAGGATAACTAAAGAGCAACAATCTAGGATAGAAGACTTCATTGACATAAGTGATGCATTCATCCAAAATCTTGCTAAGTTTTCTAGACTAGAAAAAGATTTTAAGAAAAATTTGGACTTGCTCTTGAGTGAACAAAGAGAGAGAGAGAGAAAAAAACAAAAGAGAGTAAGAGAAAAGGTTGAAAAGTTTCGAGAGTTTGATATGCAAAGAGTAAAAGAAAAGCTTGCGAAGCTTCATGTTGAGGCAAAGAAAAGAGAACAAGAGGAATATGAGAAAAATGAGAAGAAGAAAAGAGTTGAGGAAGAAAAGGAAAAAGAGGAGAGTCTTGGAAAAGTTAAAGAGAATGAGAGAAAAGAATTTGAAGAAAGAGAGAAAATAAGACAAGAGAGTGAGTTAGAAAGATAATCAAAAGTGGTAAAGTTAAAGAGCAATTCAAATCTACGGGAACTCATTGTTAGGGATTTGGTGTTTAATCCATCACTAGTTCCTTCCATGAAGACCCAAGTTCCAAAGGGAGTTTCCTATCTTTAAACTCTTCTTACTTTTTCATTAAATCTTTTGTTTTGTTTCCTTCTCAAACATTTTGTTTTCCATCTCATTCACTTATTTCATACTCCTCAACCTATTGTGCCAAAACACACTTTGACTTTAAAACTGTCTTAAAAAATATTCCAAGTCAAAGTGCAAGACACTCTTTCTGTGAAGTGGGCTGGATATCACCTTTTTCAACCTTTAAAAGCCCATTATCACACACTACACAATCAAATATGATGCATGGTCATTATGATTTTAATGAAATTTTGTTTGATGACTATTGCAGATTTGTGTTTGATCCTGGTGGAACCTATAATTTGGTTGTTGTGAGCCTTTACGAACCCTCTTGATTTGAGGACAGATCCTCTTTAAGAGGGAGGGGATGATGTAACCCCATTAAGGCTCATAGCTTGGGCCATTGGCTAGGCCCATTTCTTTTAATTTCTTTTATTTTCTTTATTTCTTTTATTAAATAAATGTTTGTCTAAATTAGGTTATTTTTATCAAATGCAGACCATGTCTACAACTTGTACCATGAGTGGCCAAATCAAATAATGAGCCTAAAGCGCAATTCATGCGCATGCTTGTGTGAGAAACAAAGTCAGCCCAAATTACCATAGACTTGTGCGAAAAGCTTCATTTCTACTATCATGTATTGGGCTTCCAACCCAATTCCTTAAGCGTCCAGCAGATCACGTCCTCACTTTGCATCATGAGAATCAATCTTCCAGTGCATATCGTGAAATGGTTTGTGCATTAGCTGATTAGGCCATCAAATGTGTGAGATCCGCAGAATTTAATTAATTAATAAATGCAAGTAGGTAGAGTATTTATGACATTAAATTCTGATGGTATGATGTGAAAAAATATTAGCTTAAGTGGTTGAGAGTACTTTGATTGTGTGAGAGGACTTGGGTTCAAGTTCTATGTGTGCCAAATTGTGTGTTATTTAATTATTATTGTTTTAATAATATGTTGAAGCTTGTTTCGTATGATATAATACTTGAATTATGTGAGTTAGCAAGAAACATGAGTTGGCCTGATGGTTTAGTATTGATTTGGCTTTGGCATGGTTGTGGGTTCGAACCTTGGTGGACTCAAATTTAACTCTTTTTTTGCTAAACAGTTAGTGTGGGCTGAATATGAAAGGGTAGAGACAACCCTAGCAGAAGGGGAAGGAAAGAGGGTTTTGGAGGCTGTTTTCTAAGAAGCTTAGAAGGAGTGCGAAAATTCAGAGTGAATAATGTGAGGTTTAAGGACATTTGAGAGCTGTTTGGGGGAGAAGCCAAGAGAGGGCATTGGTGTTCCAAGAAAGATCCCCAAATTCAAGTTTTTAGCAAGGAAATTTCAGGTTAGGGGAGGTGAACCTATAAAATTGTATGTTTTGTTAAGGTTGCATGATTGTGATGTTGTTCTGCCATGAATTTCATGCTTCACATGAGGGAATTAGGGGTTATGGGTTTTGGTATTGTTTTATTGAATTTTGGCCTAAATGCGTGAATATAATGGGGTTTATGCATTGTATACATTGTGATTATGCGAAATTTGGGGTTGGGGCCTATATTGTGTATAAATTGTGTTTGGGTTTGGGTTTGGGGCCTATATTGTGTATACAATATAGTCACCACTGAATTGGTATGAATTGGAATATGTTTGGGTCTCTGGTGCTAGTGTTTGTGTGCGTGAAACAGTGCCAGAGTCTGCATGTCTCGCTCAAGCGACCTAGGCTCGCCTAGGCGAGATATGCAAGGACTCGGCCCTTTTTTGCTTGAGGCTATCGCTCAGGCGAAGGATTTTTGTTTTGGATGAAAGGTCATCTGCTTAGGCGAGTGAGTCTCGCCTAAGCGAGAACTCGAGAGGGTTGGGTGATTTGGCTTGAGCATCCCGCTCAGGCGAGGATCCCATTTTTTAGCGAAAAAGTGTCTCGCTCAAGTGAGAGTCTCTTGCATAAGCGAGAATTCGAAGAATGTTCTAATGTTAGCTTAACTCGCAGCCCAGGCGAGAGATTTGATTCTTGGGCGAAATGTGATCTCACCCAGGTGAGTGTAACTCGCCTAAGCAAGAGTTCGAGATTGGTTCTGTGCGTGGTGCTCACTTAGGCGAGGTAACCTAGCTTAAGCGAGATGGACTGGAGTTCTTATGCAAAGGCTTGAAGATTAGCAAATGATGGTTGGATTGTGTGTTTAAATGCATACGATTTTGTGGTATTAAACTGATTGGTGGTGGAATTGGGATGTGTGTACTATCAGGCTTCTAGGATATCTCATAGGTGGGTTTGCTGGTGTTCCATGGGTTGTGGCCCGAAACGTATCCTTGAGTTGTGGCTCGAGATAAGGGTTAAGCACGTGGCATTCTAAGGGTTGTGGCCCGGAATGACTTCCCTTGAGTTGTGGCTCGGGATAGCAGATGAACACGAGGAACTCTTGAGTTGTCGCTCGGGTTGGCGAGTGTTGCCGGTGTGAGTGTGCATGTTGTGGCCAATACGGATGGGTCCAGATGGATTGCCCTCCTTAGTGATTTGCTGACGAGTTTGGTAGTCCTGGGATGTTACGGACTATGTTCGTATTTGAGAACTCCACCTGGCGTTACAGTGTGTGATCTGTAGCATGGTTCCCGCACGTGCTCTGTGGCTGATAGGTGTGGCAGCAAGGCACCTTGAGATACTCACTAGAAGATGTAGAACACTGCTAGCATGGTTGTGGCCATGTGGAAGAGCTGGAACGAGTCTCCTTGATGTGCACTGATATTACATGGTTGTGGCCATGTGGAAGAAAGGGAACGAGTCTTCCTTGATGTGCGTTGATATTACATGGTTGTGGCCATGTGATAGAGAAGGAGGAGGTTCCTTGGTGTGAAATGATATCATACATGGTTGTGACCATGTGGGTTAAAAGAAGAGATTTAATTTGATGTATTTTATTATATATATATATATATATATATATATATATATTTTTTATATATATTTATGTGTTATCTTTTTAGCTCACTCTATCTACTTGTGTTTGGCGATGATCGTGTACGCGGTACACGTGAGCAGATGATATTACAGGTGGAGCTGGTGAGGCTTAGCCGCGGAGTGGGGGAAAGCCTGGGAGTTTTATATTATTATGATTTGAACTATCTTGTAAAGTCTTATGAGAGGCTTAATTATTATGTTCAGTTTTATGAATTATGGATTTTGGTTTTAATTGGAAGTAATAAAATGATTTAAATTTCCCGCGTCTTTGGGAAATGAGGTTTTATTAATTACGACTTAATTACTTTTTCTTTATATTTTTATTTAAATCTGTAATGTCCGGTCAGGATGTTACATTTGGTATCAGAGCAATGGTTTTCAAAAGATTTTTGGGATCTATGGGGAGTGAGCTTACCGTGTGTTGCTTGTGAGATTATTTTGTTTATTGATTGTTAACTATTTTTGGTATAAGTCTTAATCGAAGCTGTTTGATGTGAATAGTGAATATGTGGTGTGCTTAGGCTATGGCAAATAGGCGGAGGAGGAATAATGCTGGGGCTGATGAGATCGCGCAGGCGATACATCGGATGGTGGATGCGATGCAGCCCATTGCGACGCAACCTAGAGTCGTGGAGCACCCACACACCCTATGACGATGGAGGACTTTATGAGGCATAAGCCCTCAAAATTCACGGGTAAATCCACTCTGGACGAAGCTGACACATGGCTCAAGGAGTGTGAGAAAATTTGCAGTCATAGAGTGCACTGATGCACAGAAGCTGACCTTCATTACATTCTTACTGGTGGCGGATGCTAAATATTGGTGGGCGGGCATGCAGTAGCTCATGCAGACTAGGGACGAAGAGGTTACCTGGACTTCTTTCAGGACGAGATTCCTGGAGAAGTATTTTCCAGACAGTGTCAGGCATGAGAGAGAGGCGAAATTCCTCACGTTCCAACAGGGGAACCTAATTGTGTAGGCATACACGAACATATTTGAGTACTTGGCGAGGTTCTATTCGCCCACCGTCACCAAAGAGTGGAGATGCAGATAATATGAGGGCGGGCTGAAACACGAGCTGCGCTGATTCATTGTACCCCTCTGGATCAGAGAGTTTCCAGTCTTGGTGGAGCAGGCCAAGGCCGTTGAATAGCTGGAGATGGGGCTCAACAGAGTGGCCCGACCTTGTGCTAGGGTTTCATTCACAACCCTCTTTTGACTTCACGCGAGCTCGCTTGCTTCATGTGTTCCACCCTAGGGTTCGTTTAGGATTCATGGTTTTCCTTTCTCTCGCCGCTAGGTCAAGTATGTTAGACGACGTTTCATTCTTTTGTTTCACCGATTGCCTTCATCTATAAAAGGCAATCCAAACCTTTGTATCAATCAACTTAGATGAATGATATGAGGTTTATTCCCATTTGTCAACTCACCCTTCACCTTAGATGAGGATTTCTCCTCCTAGGGTTCCAAACACCATGAGTGTGTGCGTTTCCATGTGAGAGCGAGAGAGAATCATTCCATTGTGACTCTTCCACTGCATTTCCCATTGATTCCACTGAACAATCGACACTTGGAGGTCGTTCCCCGTAGAGTGGAGCAATTTTCATCCGATTAACGACGCCATCGGCCTCTTCAACAGACACTGCTTAGAGGCCAGGTGTGTGAACACATCCACCTAGTTAAAACCCCTGAAGGGTAGAACGACTCGGTATAGAGCTCGACCATAAGATAGAGCTCTAGGACGATGGTCGACCCTCTTGCGATGGTGCCAAGAAATGCGAGAAGAACGTGGAACGCCATGCACTTAAAAACATATCACAATTAAACAATGTCGAGGCTGTGTGTACTCTTTTTCCTTACCTTGGATTTTGTCCCTAAGCTGGGTTTTGCCAAGTATGGTTTTAATGAGGCACACCCGTTTTGTTTTAATAAAAAAATCATTAAGCTTTATATGTCTCTTCCTATTACATCGTGTTTGTCAAATGATAGTTAATAGTTTTCGCTACTATTTTTACCTTGTCTATCATTTGTTCCACGCACACATTGTCAATAGCAGCAAGCCCAAACCCTCCCAATGAGGCAACCAGGTTTTTCAAGAAAATAGCCCAAACTCTCCAAATGAGGTAACCAAGTTGTTCAAAAAAACGTCTCAAACCCTCCAAACAAAGTGTTTACATGGCATGGAAAAGTTGTTCGCATAGCAACACAAGGATACATTGCAAACAAAGCCCCAACAAGGCCGAATCAGGAAACAATTAAAGCACGAAAAAATTTCTAAAACACATCAAGAACATGTCCATATGAGTTAGCGACTTCCACAGGCTCCATCTTAGTAGTAGGTGGAGGGGCCTCCTTAGCAATAAAGATTGTTGCCTCCTACCTTTCGCTAGGCTCTTCAACGATGGCTCCATTAGTGACCACCTTTTTCCTTATCAAATTGATCTAGGGCAATGTTTGGATGCAACACCACCGCTTGGTTTCTGGCACTACTAAAACTACCAAAGAAGGCCGCCAACCCTTGTATTCAAATGCTCCAACTCTGTATTCAACGCCAAACCCTTATCATCCAATCCAGTGGCCTACACTTATAGGCTTACCAACTTGGCCATCAATATCGTAACACACACTATTTCTTGGTCCTAGGAAACCTCTATCTCCTCCAACTTTCTCTAAGCTTGGGCATCCTCAACGAATAGTTTTTTGTAGTGAGTGATGCTTTGGGACAACTCTACGTCCTTGTTGACCAACCGTAAACCCTGCTCCTTATACAACCCAGCTAGGGTGTCCTTGTCAGCGCGATCAATAGCCATCTGTACTTGTGCCACTTCAAGGTCTCCAGTATCCTTCTTCAACCCAAAAATCTTGTCCCTCATCAACTTCCTCTTTTCATCCTTCTTTAGTGAGGGAGTCACCTCTCATGTCTTAGTGCCACAAAGAGGAAACCCTGTGGTCAATCACCATCGTATGCTCCAAGCAGGGTTGGGAACCTATTCACACTAGCCCAGCTCGACCCTTCACACCGAAGAAAAGTTGGGAGGGGGAACTTAAAGCAACACTAGCTTTCATTCCCCGTGCGACTCTTTACACCTTCCTTCTCCACAAATTCTGTAGGAGTCCTTTCCAGGTTCTTGCATGAATTCTCCCCCGCTATCAAGTCCATGAAATCTTGCTCGACAACCGCAACATTAATAGAAGAGCACTCTTGTAGTGGTTCTTCAATCAGAGGCTTTTTTGCCTAGGAGGAGAATCCAGAAACAAGCCTTGTTGCTTGAGCAACAGGATCGTCAAGCAAAGCTTTTCTAGATGACAAGCATCGCTCTACAAGAGAGTCATGCATCCTCACTACTATGACTTTCCCAGCAGTTTGAGTCGTAAAAGTCAAATGTAGGTCCACCACAAGAAAGGAATGGGCATGCTTTACAAATGTCTACTTGACCTACCATGAACTTGTATGTCCCTGACTTAGCTTTGCCCGTGCCATTCTCCAAGACTTCACGTTGAAGCTTTTAGATAAAGGTGACTCGGAGGCATTGAAAGCTTAGATAGTAAATCGCACTCGAAAGTAGACAGCAAAAAAGAAATGCCAAATGTCTTAAAGAATTCATAGGTGAAGATGAAGTTGTCTTTTCTCTCCCTAGGCCTGTAATAAACCCTATCCCCGAGGGTACAAGAAATGACATCGATTCAATTGTACAAAGAGGGAAGGTGGCTAAGAAGGCTACCGCATTGGCCTCCGTTTATTCCTGGGAGCCATACTTGAGAGCATCGTCATCCACCCTGAAATAGAAGGTAACTTGATGAATGGACGATAGGACAAAACCCTTCGCAAGGTGACCTACCACGATGGCCTTACCCTTCTGAGAGCGAGTGGTAACTTCTTTTCTCCAAGAATGAGTAGACAAAGTCCCCAATGAAAACGTCAGAGGGACAACAAGAGTAAGATGGTCCAGGGAGGAACTCCCCCTATTGGAAGAAGATGAAGAGGTCCCAATGGAGGAACCCTCGTCTATGGAGGTGCCCTTTCTATATAACGACGACCCCCTCCTATCACTTGAGTACGAAGAGTTAGAAGACATACCTAGGAAATGGATGAATGAAAAGAAGACGTAGTGTAGTGTAGAGGAACGAAGTGTGTGGACAAGGAGGAAAAAACAAAGATTAGAAGTGAGAGGAAAACGCGGAAAGAAACTTGAAAAGGGAAGTTAAAGTGTTTTTTAGTAACTTGAAGCGACAAAGTTCACCCAACATCATTTCACTTCACAATGAAAATTCACCAATGGGGTCATGCCATGTCACCTCTGCGAGCAGGGTGGGACAAACCTCACCATCATCACACGTGCTAAAAAAACCCCTCATAATTATGACAGGACCCTTCGTCAGGAAACACTTGCACTCAGTATAGAGTGGCCAACATCGAGTCCAACCTGGCTTCGCTCTCCTATAAGGGGCTGACCTCGGTGTCTAGACTAGCATGGATCCTAGGACCTATAAGGCCGACAACAACTCGGTCTGAGAAGGCTAACCCACTTGCAGACTTTCAGGCCAAGACCAGCCATGATCACGATCAACACTGCACCCATGCATATCAAACTCTCGAGTTGGGGGTGGGGGGCTTATGTGCATACCTAACCCAATTAGCTATAATGGGTGCAATGGATATTAGTCCAAAAGGAATCACTTAAAGCACAATTAAGTATCCATTGAGATTTCCTCCCATCAGAGAGGATTATGCATTAACTAGCAGTATCTCAACAGTTTTGATACGCCTTAATGATAGGTAAATGGTCATTATTACATCCTAATCACAAGACCAACATGTAATCCTATTTATGTCAGTATTATTCTATCATACAAACATGGAATCTAAGACATATCACTACTTCTTTATGTAACCCAAAAGCATCCACAACTCTTACTTACTTGAGCATTAGAGTCTTTTTTGCAAGTGGATCCCTTCTTTAGAGCATCGACGAAGATTACCTGTTGCAACAAGGGCCCTTCACCTGCCAGGACGCCCACCTCAAGGTCCGGGTAAGAACAAAAGGTATATTTGGCATTTGTAGGTTCAATAATACTAAGACTTGATTATTTTAATATTAAAAGGTTTTAGTATAAATAGAATTATTAAAAGAGTTTCATTATTTAAAAACACATTATTTCTCTATAAACCACTTTTTTAGAGTTCTCGGACTTCTCTTTAAGGGTTTTCCTCCTCTATTTGTCTGACTAAAGATTTGAGACTGTAGGAGTGATCCCCGCGGCGAGCCCTTCACTTTGGGCCGATCAATTTTTCGTTTGCGTAAGTTAAGTTTCAACTATTTTTCTTGTTTCTCTTAGTCTTCTTCTGTTTCTATTGCATATGAGACTTTTTTTACTTGCATGTGAGGTTTTCATCTTCTATAACGGTCTTTGCTGATTAGTGATCATAATGATATATCTTGATCATTCTTGTGATGTTTTTTATATGTAGATAGAGCATCATGTGGAGTTAGAAGTGCTTTGGTGTTCGTAAAGTTGTTTTGGTTTGTGGAGCTGTTTTGTCAGGTCAGGGAAGCTACTATTTGGTTGAATTCATCATCTTGATAGTTAATTGTGATATGGTTTGTTGAATTGAGTAATTGTATGTTGAAATTTTTTATATTTGATCTATGTTTGGTCTTGATTTGGGGAAAGGTTTGGATCTGTGTTTTGAGTTATTGGGTATTAGTTTTGAACTGTCTAAAACCATTTGGAATAAAAAAAAATACTAAAAGGAGAGGTGCCCAATTAGTCAAGTACACAAGATCAATTTTCTTTAAATTATTTTTTCTGATATATTGCAGGATGTCGTTATAGTGTTGTTGGGCGCCACTTTTGCATCGTCAGATGCTAGAAGTCAATGGGGTTCCAAGGGATGGGCGTTGAGCGCCAATTTTCCAGCATTGGGCGCCACCCTATTTTTTCTTTATCTACTTCCTCTTGGTAAAATGAAGATTCTCGCTTCGTTAATTGTTGGATTAAGCTAAAATTTTGTTAGCTGATCGTAGACACGTGATTCTTCACTTAGACCGATGAGATCTTTTTTTTGAAGTTTGTGGTTAGAGAAATGGTTTTCAAAGCTTTTATGTACTTTATGTATAAATTTATTTGCTCTGTTTTGCATGTTTCTCTTTTTGACTGTTTTAAGGTATTTTGTTGTTGATGTGAATTATGGTTATGGTTCTCATTGTGATGAATTGAATATAATATGTTGTGATGAATTGAGAACTCTATATGAATTGATACAAATGTATATGATAAGGTATGTTGATTGCTTAATTGTGGGTACGAGGATTTTGTGAAGATTTTGTTACAATAATTGTAATTGGTTGAGATTGAAGAGTTAGAGATAATGTGAGGGTATTCCGAGAGAGGGAATCCCATTGAATGCTTAAATTTTTAGGGTGTGCATTTAGGATAAAACTACTACATCTTGGGGAGCTAATCCTAAAACTCTATTAGTTATTCATACTCATGTAGAGTAGGATGATTAGGTAGTTAGAGTGGCATGAGATTATGTCAAGAGAACGACTGCAAGGTTCTATGACAGTAAAAAGGATTTACCTTGTGTGTGGTAGCTCAAGTAGACGAGTTGTTCTACCACCACAAGTGCGCAGGGTCCCTAGTTCTACTTAAGTTGCACTTATATGGATAAATCGAGTTATTGAGAGTTTGATAAAATACATGTGTGTGATCTTGATCACTTATGATAATTGTAATAAAATTGATTGTTTGTGTGGTATGATTGTTCTTGTATAGCTAGCTTACCATTGCACTTTGTGATTTTGTGTTGTTTTCTTCTTTTACATTGATCACCATTTTGGTGGAAGTAGATTACCTGTTTTTAATATTATAATGAAGGGTCCTATTTTATTAGTTTTAAGATGATAAAATTGGATGTTACGAAATAATTTTTTTCTTTCGTATTTAGTATTAGAAAATTGTTAAATCTAAAAATAAAGTACTAAATAAAAATATATTAAGAAAGTATCTTAAAATCTAAGTAGATATTAAAGAAATCAAATCTTTAAAAGAGAATGAAAAATTATATAATTTAAGAAAGATTTTTTAAATGAAATGAAACTATCATATTGTTTTATAAATTAAAAGATTTTATTATTTATAAAAAGATATAATTGGCATTTGAATTAGAATTTAAATTATTTTTTATAATTAACTATCAAAATTTTAACCACAGAATATTATTGTATTATTAATAACTTTTTATTAATAGTTGCAATTGCTTGTAACAATGAAAATAAAATTTAAAAATCTTAAAATAATAGATTTTAAATCTAATTCAGTATGAAGAAGAAAAAAAATTGATGGTTGGGAAAAAGAGGGGCCATAGGGTTCTCCGGGTTTGAGCAATCACAGTCTCTTTTGGGGTTTTGAAGTAAAACAGTAGACGTGATAGGATTGTAGGGTATGGTACTGCGCCAACCAAGCCCAGCCAAGATTTTGTGACATTTGAAAAGGGACAGGGACCACTTCACAGACTACTACTTCTAGGCTTATTAATACAATTGTACCCTCTATCTTTCCCTTTAGATTATATAATTTTACACTCTTAATACCATCTCTCAATTAACTTTCATTCTTGTCACAATAATACACTATGGAAATGATTCATATACATGAAAAAAAAAATATTAACAATTAATATTTATATATAAAATGATAGGTGTTATTATCTGAATGTCTTTGGAATGGAGTGCAATAGGCTTTTTGATTTGGTCCATGGATAAATAAAATATAGATATACTAAAACAAATTTGTTACTTAAAAAATTTCAGATTGTAAACATAATTTTTATCTGCTTTTTATTATAGTACCATCCTTAAAAAACATATATATATATATATATATATATATATATATATATATATATATATATATAAAATGAGTAGTTCTATACAATAACTCCATAATTTTGTGGTTATTAAAATTGATTAATATTTTTCTTTGCGTCCATTGTGATTACAATTTATAAAAGGGTCCATTTGAAGCCTAACCACGTGACCTTCGTCCCACCACCATCCTCATCTCGAGCTCATCTTGGCATGTACCAAGAAATCCAATGTGACTTTTTGGCACCATTCAATTCATCAAACACATGCCATTAATTTGGTGTTGAACCAACGTACGATAATTCTCCCACACAATGTATGTAATGCTGTAATCTTATCCTTTTGTCTTCACATTTCTAACTACTTTCATTTTAAAGATATAAAATGTTTTTCATAGAAATGGTTCTAATTTTTTTTTACAATAATAAGGCATTTATTAGTCTACCTTTATTTTGTTTAAGTTTTAAGTAGGTTTATTAAATTTGGGATCATAATAAAGAGAGTAAGGAGTCATAAGGTGGTCTAGTTTAGATGAAAGGGAGGGAAGACAAGGTTGTGGGTTCAATCCCCTCAGAAAAAAGATTGGTTTGATGAGTTTAGAAGGGAGAGTGAGCGATAGAGATATGCTCTCAAATTATATCAAATATTCAATTTAAAGAATTGAATATTATCTACATTGTAAGACCCTAGAAAAAATATATATAACCAGTAGATAAATAGTACAAAAGAGAAAAAATAGTTAATGATAATTTGCATGTGTGGTATGTTTGTGTGTGATGAGGGGAAGTTGTATATGTGTGGTTAGAATTGAGTTAGTAAGTTTGGGATATTTCCATGTGTTATGGTTATTTTTGTGATGAAAAAAATGTTCATTAGCATTAATGAAATGTGATAAGGATTTTGTCGGTGTATTCTGCCAAAATTTGACAATTGGGATTGCGCACAAAATCGAGGGAGTTAGGCTCTCAACTATGTCTACAAGTTCACGAAGTCAACTTTGTTAGTACAAGCAACCCTGGTGCAAAGATTTAATAAAGCAAAGTGCATGAGATCACATGTGGTTGATGAAGATTGATGAAAATCCATTTGGTGATCATGTTTCTATTGTGTTAAATATGGAAATAAAGTGTAGAATATGATGTTTACATGTTGTACCATATTTGTAGGTTATATGACATAAGTTAGATGTCTTGTTAGTCTTAGTGTGTCCTTTTTAATCTGTTAAAATGGGTTTTAACAGGTTAAAAGACTTGTTGTATATAGTTTCTAATTTGAATGTATTCAATCAGTTAAATTATTTTTCAATTGACTGATTTCACTTAAGTCAAGTGAAATCAACAGATTGTACAGACAAATCGACTAATTGATTTCACTTAAGACCAAACTATATAAGCTGTGTTTTAGTGAAAGGAGGTACGATTTTGAGTTTTTGATCATGAAAAACAATAATTCAGCTGCAAGTGGTTGTTTGAAGATCTTGGTTGATCTTGGAGGCATTTTGGCTTTGTAGAAGCTTGAAGAACTCAAGTTTGGTTAGCTAGGGAGAGCCACCATTAGGTTTTGTAGTTCTTGTGCCTCTTTTTGTGTTCCTAATGTGATTTTAGGTCTATAAGTGTGTTTCTTACAGAGTTGTAGTTGAGATTTTCAAAAGGATAATCTTGGTTTGTGGTTTGTAAAATTTTTGATAATAGTGGAAACCAGGCTCAAGTTGTCTTGGTAAACTTGATGTAGCTCTATGATTGAGTGAACTAGTATTAAAATAATTGTTCAATTCTCTTTCCCTCTACTTGCTTACTTTAAAATCTCAAGAAAATCAAGCAAATTAATCTTTGTTGTGTTGGCATGCGTTTTTGTGTAGTCTGATAGTATAATCTTGTTAGAAATACTGTTTGGAACGAATCTTGTGTGAGAAAGCATGTTGTTTGAGTAAGATTCATGAATTCTGCATTTTGCATAATTTCCCAATATTTTAACCGATTGTTTTGAAATTTTAATCTGCTGATTCATAAATGTATGAATAGATTAACCTGTTGTTTTTATTTTTTTACTGGTTGAAAGTATACTATTCTACAACTTTTGCATTCAAATTTTGTGGTCTAATTGATTCAAAGAAAATGAGTCTTTTGCTTTTGAAAATTTTGATATAGCCAATTCACCCCCCCCCTTCTTGGCTTAAATTACCATTTCATTACTAACAAAGTTGCGTGATGTTTTGAAACTGAATATAACTATTCTTTTGTTGTGAACTTAGAAATTGAATAAGGTCACCAAACATTGGTTAGTGAAGTCAGTGGATATGGTCAATAATGGATCTGTAGTGATGTTTAAAGTAAGAAGAAAAGCAAATGAGTATGACATCACTTGGCCTAAAATAACCATTGTTGTTAGATATTCTATATTATTTGGAAATGTTTCAAGAAAATGATTGAAAGATAGGCCAAGAGTGCCAAATTATTAAACTCATTAATAAAGACAAGTTTGTCAAATGATATGTGTATAAGACGATGTGAAATCAAACGATACCCTCGTTGGGCGAGTCGTCCACTTGTCTATTGAAAACTATGTTTTATGCCTTAAATAGAAGGCATTAGAAGCTACCTCCACCAGATGAGTTAGACTTGTTGGATGAACTGGGTTGAGGTGCATTATAAAGGTTTTATTCATTTAGTGAAGTACTATTATTGATGAGGAAAAAATATCTATATCTTTCAAACATTTTAATGAGCTTAAAGGGTTCTTGGTTGTCTAGTAAGAAGAAGACTAGTTAGATTATTTGAGGTTAAGCTCGATTTGAGAAGCATGTTGCTTAGTATTGTAAGTAATGCAAGAAGTAATTAGTTAAGAAGATGGGGTTGAATTGACCTTTTCGAAAACTTTAGTATTTTTTAAACTTGTAAAACACTTTTAATTGAATCAAAATGGCCAAGAACTCAGTGTGCAATTACTACTAGAACATGCATTTTTAATCTATTGAAAACAAGATTAACAAGTTTATTTCATTAAACATAAAGTCAATCATACAGATCAATATATTTCAAAATATTAAAATACAGTATCAATCGATTGAAATATTGGGAAATTATGCAGCAAAACAAATTTGATGATTAACTCAGAAATAGTTTTAACAACTCATCAAGATTGATTCTAATCACCAATACAAACATAATTAAAGGTTCAAATTATATCAAATCACACAAGAACCATACAAAGATTGCTAAAAATAGTTTTCTTGAAACCTTTATCAAAATATCAAACAAATAGAAGGAGATCAAACACTTGCACACAATTTTTTACAAGTTCACTCAAAACTTAGCTACATCTAGTTGGTCAAGGAAACCTTAGCTTGAACTTACACTATGTCAAAAGATTTACACATTGCACCAAGATTACACTTTCGAAATATACAAAATACACCAAGACTCTTGAATACCATAAGAATATCAACAAAGCACAGCAAGACTCTTATTTACAATCCTGGAAACCCACCAAGCAACACCCAAAAACTTGAGAAAGACCAAACCTAGATGATGGCTCTCCCTAGCCAACCAAACCTCTTTCTCCAAGTCTCCAAACTAAAAAATGGTGTAAGAAAACAAAGATTACTTCACGAATAGTTGTAGATATGTGTAATCCAGAGAGAGAGAATTTTCCAAAAGTTTTAGACTGATATCGCGCTCAAAATGGCAATTGTTACAACTCTATGAAAACCCAAATTTATAGATTATCTATTAGCATATTCAACATGTTGATTTTTCCATTCAGTTTGTTGATTTCACTTAACTTAAGTGAAATGAGCTTATTCAAAGTTAATTCTGCTAATTGAATATGTAACTTACAAAACTATAGCAACTAGTCAATTAATTTGTTTAAAACCTATTTAACAAGTTAAAAGACTAGAACTAGACCCTAAACATCTATATAATATCAAATTGTCTTCACTTTGAGCTTCAATCTTCAAGACTTGACATCTTCATGTGATAGACATATTTAGTACACACACCAAGCTTGATCAACAAACATATCTTCAAGTTTTCATATCTTCATCAATTAATCATAAATACATCACATCACTATGCAATATCTTCATCATGTCACTAAGCAATATCTGCATCATGTCACTAAGCAATATCTTCATCAAATCGTCAAGGATAAAATCATTTTTGCTAACAAGTATGAGTGTTAGTGATACAATGTTGGCTTTGTGTGAGTAATAACGATGTTTGGCTCTATGTGAATTGTGAGGATGTTTAACTTTCTGTGAGAGGTAGATGTTTGGCTCTTTATGAGAAAATGTTTAACTCTGTATAAGTAGATGTTTCTCTATATGAGCAGATGTTTGGCTTTATGTGTAAGACTCGAGAAAATTAAATAATTAAATAAATAATTATTTAATAAATGCGGGTAGTAGGAGCCTTTATGGCATTTAATGCGAATTGTTGTGATATGGAAAAGTACTAGCTCAAATGGTTAAGAGTACTTGATTGTGTGAGAGGACTTGAGTTTGAGTCCTATGTATGTTATTTTAAAATGTGTATTATTTTAATGTTATGATTGAATGTGAGTAGTGATAATGTAATCCTAAAATTATAGGAATTATCACAAAACATGAATTGGTTGAATTGGTTGTGCATTGACTTTGCAATTGAGGGGTTGTGTGTTCAAACCTTGCTAAGAATGACTTTAATTTTCTTTTTGCCAAATTTTCGTTTGGTATGAATGTGAAAAGGCAAGAGGAACCCTAGCTGCCAAGAGGGGCAACCAAGTGGGTATAGAAACACCTTCTTAATGATCATTGAATAGCCATTAAGTAATTTTTAATTTAATTTTCCTATTAATGGAGTAAAGGGTGATTAAGGAGGTATTAACTTAGAGAGAGGATGGAATTAGAGGATAATGGAGTATTGTATTTTCGTGTGAGTTTTGGGCAGAGGTTTTTCAGAGGATTTGTGCTGGTGGAAGAGAGAGTGGAGGCTGAAAGACGCTGTCAGGGTGGAACCAAAGGTTAGGAGAGTTTTGGTTGAAGGACACATACACCAAATTCGAATTTTGAGCAAGGAATCCAAGTAGGGGACTTGTGTTTTTATTTCGTGATTGAATGATTATGCTTTGCCATGTACCATTGCATGAAATCCCACTCTTTTTATGTTGTTTTTTGTAGTTTCTAGGTTTCTACCCAGAAACCGCCTGACGGTAAGGATTGACTCGTCAGGCGACACATCAATTCTACCTAGTTTATGGGTTCTGCTATAAACTGCCTGGCAGCAATGAACACCCGCCAAGCGACTCAAGTACGATTTGAGGGCTTTGGCTCTTTTGTTATGTATTTGTGACGCTTTAAAATTCCTTTCAGAGTATTATGACTGGGTGACTATGTGATGATATATATATATATATATATATATATATATATATATATATATATATATATATATATATATCATTGATATTGAATGTCATTGAGAATGTGTTTTGATGATAAAAGAGGTTGAAAAATTAGAAAGAGTTTCCTTGTTAGGTGCAATAATTATGGAATTAGGGAATTAGAAGTAATTGTTGATGTCATGATCATGATATGGTTCTATTGGATGAGGGTGTAAAAGATGAGATTGCGAAATTGTATAATGTAGGCACTATAAGCAAAATTGGATGGCTCGCAGGTGCATAAAACCTGGGTTGACCCCTAGTTCTGATGCACCGCTTGGCAGCATCGTGTTGGCCGCCAGGCGACGACGGTGAGCAGCAGCTATCTGTGAATAATTTGGCAGCTCGAGGGAAAGGTTCATGGGGATGAGTTGGAGTGGTATTACGATTGTAGTATTGAGAAACAAATGGAGTAGAGGTTAATTATAAAATGAAATCATAGGGGGAAATGAGATGGATTTAAATTATAAGTGGGAATTGGTTAGGTAACTAATAGTAAGTGTCTTAGTGGTCTAATTAGCCAGAGATAAGGAGATGGTGAGGTAGTGGAGCTGAATAGGAAATATTGAGAATATGAGTCAATTAATGTATGGAATTTTAGTGAATTGAATTATTAATAGAGTTGCTAAGAAGTATGTAATATCGGAATGACTGGACTTGAAATTAGGCATGTAGTAAGAATTGATCCTAATATGGGTGTGGTATGTGGGCTATAACTTGTAGTGTCCAATTTCAAGGTTGGGTGATATATGGTTATAGTTGGGTGAATGTGGACTAAGTTACAAGATGTTTTGGGGGCCAAAACTAGTAAAATTTAGACACTGGTATGGCGCATGGTGACCTATGTGGGTTCGCTAGGCGATAGGAGCAGCATGAATGCTCCTGCAACGAGTGGTGCTTGGCGGCAAGGTGTGCTCTGCCAGGCTATGGACCCTAAAACAGTGGGTCTGAGAGAGGTCTGGCACCTGGCGACGAGGATGTCTCGCTTGGCGGTCTGCACAGTGTTTTCGCCTAGCGACGCTTAAGTAGCGCCAGGCGATAGTGTTGCAAGCAGTGACTTGCGTGTGTTGCTTGTACGTAGTGATGCGATACTTGGATCAGGAGATGTTGTGCCATGAGCGGGTAGGTTCATGGGTGGTGGTGAACACATGATGATATGAGCGGGGAGGTTCATATCCTGTTACTCTCGTGTGGGGATACGAACGGGTAGGTTTGTATGTTCCGTGCTCACACTTGAGAGATGTTGCGAATGAGGAGGTTCGTAGCTGGTGGATCAAGTGTGTTGGACTACGGACGGGTAGGTCTATAGTAGGACTACGAGCGGGGAGGTTCGTAGAGGCAAGACCACGAGCGGGCAAGTTCGTGTGAGCATCATGAATCCTGAGTCCATGGCTAACCTTTTGTGTGAATTGAAGGTTGGAAAACCTTGGGGGTATTAAGGTCTTGGCCAAGAACTAACTAGAATCAAATAGTTGGGTGTTTTATGGTTTTATTAAATTATGTATTAAATTATTATGAGCTCACCCTTTCTATTTGTGTTTGGCGATGATCGTGTGACTTGTCACGCGAGAGCATATGATATTCCAGGTGATGTTGTTGACGCATAACTACGGAGAGAGGGATGTCATGGGACTTTTGACTAGAGATTTTACTTATGTTTTTCACTATTTTGTCATATTTTGGAAATTTGTAATGACTTTATTTCTCTTATTTAATTAAATTATGGCGCGTTGAATAATGTTTTAAAATTTTCCGCATTTGGGAATAATAAAATTATGATGGTTGAATTCCAATTCTTATTTATTTATTTATTTTTATTAAGTAATTTCCGGTAGGAACGTTACATTGTGTGTGTGAGAAAATGTTTGGCTCTATCTGAGTAGATATTTGCCTCTGTGTGAGCGAATGCTTGGCTTTGTGTGAGTATATGTTTGGCTCTATGTGAGAAGATGTTTGGCTTTGTGTGAGTGGATGCTTAGCTCTGTATGAGTGGATGTTTGGCTTTATGTGACCGGGTTTTGAATCTATGTGAATAGTGAGACCATTTGATTTGTGTGATTAATATGATATTGGTTTTTGGGTGGTCAAATTAATGTATAACATATGGAAAATGTAATTGTTCATATTTTTGAATTACTATCTATATTGTTGTTTAGCTTATCCTTTTGTCTTTGTGTTGTGCTTTGTTTATGCCATGATCGTGTTTGATAAGGGAGCAAGTGATAGTTTAGGTGGTGATGCACAACAATTAAGAGCTTTGGGAAATGCCCAATTTTAAGTAAAGAGTCTTAATATAATGTATTATCATTTTGTTAGTTTACATCCACTTTGAGAACAATGTTTAACTAAATATAGTTAAATAATTTTTTAGTCCCTAAACTTTTATTGGAAATTAGAATTTATCTTTTTGGTCCCCAAACTTTAAAAATGAATAGATATAATCCTCCTAACTCAACCAAGTTAAACTTTTTGACGCATCAAATGGCGTTTCAGGCTAGCATTTGAATTGTTTACAATGTTTGACATGTTCTAGCTCAAATATTAGCTTGGAACATTGTTTAACACACACAAAAATAAATAAAAAATTAATTTTGTTGATTTAAAAGAATTATATCTATTCATTTTTAAAATTTGGGAACTAAAATATATTAAAGTTTATAACATGGATGAATTTCAATTTTGCATTCAACTTTAAGGATTACAAACATATTTAACTCAAGTAATATTATGTTAACTAAATGATCATTTGAATATTTGTTTTTTGTGGAGTTGTGTTAGTGGATAGACAATTTGTTTAAGTTATATTGGCTAGAAGATACATTAAGCATTAGTATGCCTATCAGACGATAGATGCATGTTATGTGTAGGGATGACAATGAGTCAGATCAGGCACAAATAGTGTCTACCTGCAAAAGAAAAAAATCACCTGCTATCCACACGTTATGTGTGGATAAGGTTTTTGACAATTTTTGCGTTTTGCATATTTATTTTCTATTTTTGGTCTTAGACATTGAGTTTTCTTCATTTCATACATTAATGTTTGTTTCAATTTAGGGGAGGGTGGAACGGAAAAGAAAGGAGGAGAAAAAATAAACTAAAACTGAGGTTGTTTAGATGTAAGGAAAATTTGTATCTCATGTAAGAGGAAAAAATAAAAAATAATTGTGTAATTTTATAATTTACAGAAAAGTCTTTGGATTTATTCCATTTATGGTTTAGGTATAAAATTATGAAATTAAATATATATATATATATATATATATATATATATATATATATATATATATATATATATATATATATATATATATATATATAAATTAGAAACAATAAGTTGTCAATTTTTTATCAAAGCAATATTACAATGTGTTCATGGTTGAAATTCATTTTACAAAGAAAATCTGAATGTGTCTATGAAAGAAAGTTTCTGAATGAATTTAATATAGAAGTAATAAAGTTTCCTTAATGATGAAAGTTATTAAGGTTGACTACAACAATGAAAATAAAAGTACACGAAATTAGAAAAACTAATAGCATACATAAATAAATAAATTAAGTGAAAGATTAATTAGAGTCCCTTATACATCGTCGTAGTTCCTAAACACCACCCTTTGTTTGGTTTAACATACCTTGAGAACTGATATCTTGTGCACTTTTGGGGTTTTATTTGTGTGTGGGTCTTCTTGTTGGTCATGGTAACCCTTTCCATGTTTCCATACACTACTTTTGTAGACCGCATTCAATATTTTCAAAGATCTCTCATTTAAAAAGACAATAAGAGAATGAGTTATAAGAAGACAATAAGGTAGAAGCATGCCATTAGTCTTACATTTTTTTAAATACAGTTCATGATATGGTATGATCACTTAATGGTAATATTATGTTTCATCACTCACATAACGAAAATATTATCTTGTAGAAGTTGTGCAAATTTACTATCACATGAGAATATGAACATGTATGTAATGTCATAGTTTGTCATTAATAATTAAATTTTTGAAATTCTTGCAATGATGCTCGCAAGGGTCTGGTCTTAATGTTTTAGCCAAAGCATGATTCCTGTCCTACTTGAGGTGTTTAGGAATGTCTATTAATTAGGTAAAAAAATTTCACCCTCATTCTACTTGGTTAAATTTATCCAATTATCTGGTGTGTTTTGTAAATTCTTTTCCACATAATTATGAATGTTGTTCTTGAAATCAAAGAGTCTAGTTTTTTTTTTAATTGCAATAGAAAGCACAACCTAGATCACCTATCAGAGAAAAAAAAATTAATTGTATACAAACTTGAGTATTCTTTTCCTACATAACAGTTAGAAGGTTTTGGGATTGAAAAAATTGAAACACAATTTGAAAAATACAAAAAATTTAAAAAACAAGATTTAATTAGTAATTTTGTTCGTATATTTAGGTCTATAATTCATTATTGTTTCTATATTTGTTTTTTACATAATTGAGTCTATATTTTTTAAATTGAGTCGGCCCAAACTTTCTTGTCCCTCACCAATCCCTTCTTTGATGACACAATCCCACCATCGACTCCAACGACACCCACCACCACCGCAACAACATCAACCACCACTCACCCTCCCACCATTGACACTACAATTGAAATCCATTTTCTCCTTCAAATCCCCAATATTTATTCTACTACTCTAATATTCATCACCACAAGCAACCTCTTCCAAAAAGGGTGCTCCTCTTCCAAAAGTTGTGTTTGGAACAAATGTTTTAGGTTGAAGAGACAAAATAAGGTAATTGCAATTCATATCAGTGGCGGAACTAGGATATGATAGGGGTGCCACAGCTCCCCCATTTTTTTTTTTTGAATTCTTTTTATATATATTTATATATTTTTTAAAATTATATTATATATTATTTATATTAAAATTATATTATGGAAAATTAT
>Ga0209589_1001556_pt1 | contig 38168 bp, 25 predicted proteins | sample CowpeawhiteBW_FD_187525 | JGI IMG/M metagenome (GOLD analysis project Ga0209589, IMG submission 187525) | Root nodule microbial communities of legume samples collected from California USA - Cow pea white BW (SPAdes) (version 2) | ecosystem: Host-associated > Plants > Roots > Nodule | place: USA...
ATAAAATATATATATATATATATATATATATATATATATATATATATATATATATATATATATATATATATAACACGACAGAATTTATTATATTAATTTTTATTTTATTATTATTATATAGACTTCTCTGTTATATTTATTTTTTAAAATAATTACCATAAACTCATACAGAATAAAAAATTGTAAAAATATAACATTAACTTAATAATGTAAAAGAGGATTTTTTTGGTTAAAAAATTGTAAAAGAGGTAGGTGACCTAACAAAAAAAATGGGGTGGGAAAGTAAAAAGTTAAGATTTTTGAATCTGTATATGATGAGATGATGGTTAAATCAAATGTTTGTGAATGTTGAGTGAAACTTTGCATGGTGAGGAATAAGGAATGGTTTGGGGTTGTTGTTTAATAATATTCTGATTTTGAGGTGCATAAACACACACACAAATTAATTGAGTGACCATTATTGATTCCAAATGGTCCCTAATCCTCAGGTGTTCATCTTTTACTCCGTTGATGGCGGGGATTTATGCTGCAACTGCTTTGTAATGTATGATTAGGGACACTCCTGTTGGAGGCAAACATCATTGCAGCAATGCTAAGGTTATCATTTGGTTTTACTTTAATGATTTACCCAGTTTTCGTTTTGGGTTGGCCCCTTCTTCATCTTCTTCTTGCACTGCATCATTCAGAATCTTAGTAGTTAACTTTCAAAAAGCAAATTGCAGCTGTCTCCAACTCTAATAATTATGGACCATGCTTAATCACCTACTTCTTCCACAACATTATATACATGCATTAGCTTCAAATCAAACTGCTAATCAAATTGATGCTAAAATTTATATACATGCACGGTTAATAATGAGAGCCATTCATTAGCTTCAAATCAAACTGCATGGGTTGCAGTTTTGGACAATGAATATATCCATATCAGAGAATGATTTATTCTCAGATTCACTTTTCTGAATTTGAAAATAGTTCTAGACAGACAAAACTTTTTAACAGAGACTCTGTGTGAGTAGAGTATTTATATGGGTTTTTGACAGTAAGACATAAAAGTCAAATGAAATGGGCGTGGATATACAGACATTGGGATCATAGAATCCCCTAATCATTGTGTGGAACAAACAAAGGATCAGGCTAATTGATAACCTGGTGGCGTGGCTATGTGGGGAACCACAAGTAGAAACATAAAGGGAAATGTGCTGAACTTTGTCTGGGCACACATGATTTGGAGGTTCTGCATGCCTTGGTTCCCTTTTCATTTTTGAGAGCTATAAAAGTGGAAGCCACAAAGATCATGACAATAAATCACAACATGGCAACAAGTAGCAATCTGAAGAATGCTATCATAGCATTCTTGGTCCCTCTTCCTTCCATCCTGGTTTACCTCTCATTCCAATCGGCCATTAGTGGCTTTCCACAGTCTCCATCTTCTCCGTCAACTCTGTGGACATGGTGCTATCACCATCCTTTACTATTTGCCAATGTCCTTTTCTTCTTCAATGTCAATCTGCTCTTCTGGCTCATCGGCCTAATCCAATCCAGCCACTGGGTATACTTTCCAAACTTCCCTCTTTTCTTCTCTTCACTCAGATGTATGCAGTTTCGTTTCTGGTTTGATTTTGAGCCTGTTGGTGCAGATGATTGACCCGTATTGGACAGTGATACCGGTGATGCTTGTTCATTACTATTCAACTCACCCTTTGGCTCAGTATAACTGGTTAAGGTCCAGGACTGTGATCTTGTTGACTTGGTTGTGGAGTATCAGGCTGATCCACAACTACTTCAGGCGAGAAAAGTGGCAGTGGGGTGCCAGGGAGGATTGGCGTTTCACTGATTTGAGTCATCAGTATGGAAAGCATTGGTGGTGGGCTTCCTTCTTCGCCATCTACGTGCCTCAGCAGGTCACTCACCTTTTTTCATTCTGTGCTTTTTAATGAAAGATGCATGAACCCTGTTTCCATTTAAATTTAAATGGGTGTTTTTGTTTGCAGGTGTTTCTGATTGGACTATCATTTCCGTTCTATGTGATCCACTCGGTGAATGAGGCTCTGGGCATGTGGGACTTTGTAGCCCTAGTTATGTGTATCTCTGGTGTTGTCATAGCATACATTGCTGATACTCAGCTTCACAACTTTGTGAGCAGAAACACGGAGCTAAAAGAGGCAGGTATGGCAGAGGTTGCCATTCTTGAGAAAGGGTTGTGGTATTACTGTCGGCATCCAAACTACTTCGGAGAGCAACTGTGGTGGTGGGGAGTGTTTGTGTTTGCTTGGAAGTTGGGACATGGATGGACCTTCATAGGAGCTTTAGCGAACAGCATGTGTTTGGGTTATGTGACAAAGCTTGTGGAAGAGAGAATGTTGAAACAAGAGAGCAGAGAAGAAGCCTATAGGCTGTATCAGAAGACAACTTCCACATGGGTGCCTTGGTTCAAGTCCTCTCCTTTGGGACTGAAATGTAAGGATGTTTGATTGTGTTTTATTTTCTTCAGATCAGTTCTAGCTGTAGTAGTGTAGTAGCCTTATTGCTTAGTTCATTCTACCACCAACTTCATCATCTTAATTTTCTCTACTTTGTTGATTATGTAAGAGAGCCAAGTCTTGAGTTGGATCATGTCATGTGTGTGTGCTCTGCTGGCTCTGCACTCCCATCATTTTTTGTGTCATAGCTCAGAAGAATCTCTGAAATGGATTCTGCATATACTCTCTTATCATTTTGTGTCATAGTGAGATTTAATCCTAATCATATAGTGTAATTTAATTTTATATCTAATGAATGTAAATCTCTAACACTTTATCGTAGAGATGAATCCATTGTTACGAAAATAATTTATTTGGGAATAAATGATTTCCTACACGCAATATTGTCTCAATAATGCGTTTGAAAATTACTTGAGTTAATTAACTTACAGTTTGTTCGCAAAGTTAATTACTTTATAAAATAGTTGTTAAGTAAATGAGTTTATACGCAGCATTTTTCTCCTTCTCTTCCTTTGATGCAAACGTATATCAAGGATTTTTCCTGCCTTTGTTGACAGTGTATGTTGTCGTGTTCCATGTCTTTGTTGGTAATAACACCGTGCAATTGTCTTGACTTATAAGCAACAGTAGAAAAGCATTTGCTTAGTATAGGCATGAAATGATGATTATAAACAACACTGTGAGATTGGAGTGGTATGGCACTAAGAGGAAAATGGGTTTTGTTTCCACTCTATTGCTTTTGCCTGATTCCGATATGCTTCTCGGCGGCGAAGGAAGGAAAGCCGCCACAACAGCAGAAGTTGCGGTTCGGGAAAAACGGAGAGTTCAAGATCTTGCAGATTGCTGACTTGCACTATGCTAATGGGAAGACTACCCACTGCTTGGATGTGTTGCGTTCTCAGTATGCTTCTTGCTCTGACCTCAACACCACCGCCTTCATCCAAAGGATCATCCTTGCTGAGAAACCCAACCTAATTGTCTTCACTGGTTCATATTTTGACTTTTCATTTCTTTTGCCTCTTCATTCGTTTTTATCTTTATTTGAGTGCACAAAGATGATTCTTTTAGAAACACCATCCCTCCCCCCAATTATTTCATACATGTTTGGGTTCTAGGGCAATTTTTAGTGGAATCAAGGGAGGGTGATTTGCAACTTTTACTTTATTGAGCAAGTTGGAATTTGCTTGACTGTTGATAAGATTGTGTATTCATTTTTGGTGTGACAGGGGATAATATATTTGGACATGATGCCTCGGATCCGGCTAAATCAATGGACGAGGCATTTGCCCCTGCAATCGCTTCAAACATTCCTTGGGTAGCTGTTTTGGGCAACCATGACCAGGAAGGATCCCTCTCTAGGAAAGGGGTGATGAAATATATTGCTGGGATGAAAAACACTTTATCTATTGTCAATCCTCCGGACATACACATAATTGATGGTTTTGGGAACTATAACTTAGAGGTTGGAGGAGTTAAAGGTACTGATTTTGAAAATAAATCAGTGCTCAATCTCTACTTTCTCGACAGTGGAGATTACTCCAAGGTTCCTTTCATTCCTGGCTACGGCTGGATCAAACCCTCTCAGCAACTTTGGTTCCAACTGACATCGAAAAAGCTTAGGGTATTGTTTTACCTGTTTCATTGACCAACTATATTTTGGCTCCTGTACACTTTCCATCCTGTTTTTCTTTCTATTTTTTATTAGGTGGTTATGGATGGAAGTTAGTGGCTATTCATTAGACGCAGAGCTGATTTTTATTTCCTTCCCTTGATAATCTTTGGATGAACTATTTGCTCTTTGTTCTGCAGAAAGCATACATGAATGGACCAGTGCCTCAGAAAGAACCTGCACCTGGTCTTGCGTACTTTCACATTCCATTACCTGAATATGCTAAATTTGATTCATCAAACTTCACAGGTGTGAAACAAGAAGGCATAAGTTCTGCTTCTGTGAATTCTGGCTTCTTCACAACATTGGTTAAATCGGGAGATGTGAAGGCAGTTTTCACTGGCCATGATCATGTCAATGACTTCTGTGGCCAGTTAACAGGTATAAATCTTTGCTATGCTGGAGGATTTGGATATCATGCTTATGGCAAAGCTGGATGGTCTAGAAGAGCAAGAGTGGTGGTAGTTAGCTTGGACAAAACAGAGAGTGGCTGTTGGGAAGATGTCAAATCAGTTAAAACGTGGAAACGCCTTGATGATCAAAATCTAACCGGTATTGATGGTCAGGTCTTATGGAGCAAGAATTTTAGAAGTAAGATATATGTCTTGTTTTAAAACTTCTGCTGCAGACTCATAGATGAAATCTATCTTAAGAATTACATATTACAGAGGACAACTGGAGACATTTAAATGAACTTCTGTTGATGCTTCATTCTTGGGTTATATGAGTTGATATAAATATATGAAGGAAACACATAATTTTGCGTCCTTTTTATGATCAAAGTAGCTTTCTAATTACTATTACTTGATTTCCCTTGACGGTAGATGTTGAACTTTTCTACTTACCTATAGTAACAAATAGAGGGTAAAGAGTTTAAACAACTTTAAGCAAGTGATGAAATGGTTGATATTTTCTTTTGTTTGAGATGCTGACTGTGATTTATGTATTGCTTCCCATTTCAAGTCATCTCCCTTGATAGTTTGTTCTGGTGCATCTAACAGGCAACCGCAGGAAAAAACAAGATGGTGAATCTTGAGAATTTATGGTGTTGCAGAAAAATTTTAGTATCATGAAGGTGATTTTGGAATGTCTCAGTCTGTTTTATACATTTTTCTGTCAAAGGAACCTGTTCATTACGCGTCCTATAATCAGGATGCAGCAATACGAGGTAGCTTGGTCAAAAATAATATGTAAAGGAATGGAAGTTCACTGATGTGGTGCAATGATTGCATGCTATGCGATTGCTACTGTCCGTTCAAAACAAGAGATGATGCACCATGAAATATGAAAGGCTTCTTTAAGATGATGCACCATGAATTTTGAGTAGATTTCTGCTTGTGTTGTGTGGATATTTATGCTACCTGATAATGATAATAATACGTTTGCTATAAAATCACAAAGTTATGGTACAATGACAATTAATGTATGCAACTATGCGTTGATTGCTAAGCATGTTGTTGAGAAAAAATGATGACATTTCATTAAAAAAGAATGGTTATAATCTGAAATGTCTTTTATAGATTGAAGCAATACATGCTATGAATTTAACACCCTCTTTACCTTTTGAGTTTCACTCTCTTTTTAAACCGCATCTTTTTCTACTCATTTTAAACTCCTCTATTGGATGGGAGATAAAAACTGTTGTCATGATGCTGTTAATATGATTTAAACATGCACTAATTCACACTTGCTGTTAATATAAATGCATACATAAAAATAAATAGTTATATAACCCAATTATATTATTCTATTTGTGATATTATATAAGTTGAATTATGTGACTCGGTCTTGTAATATAACTTTAGTAGTATTGTTTACTTAAGTAATTATATAACTAATAATTGTACTTAATAATTGGAATCTGTCTTTAATTTTTAACATGAACTTAAAATTTATCTTTATTTTAAATTTTAATATAGTTTTCAAATTTTAAAAAATTCTCCCACTCCGATTGTGTTAAATTATTTGTAAGTATCAAACAATGTCTCACAATATTTGAACGAATTTAACACATTATAACTTAAATATCAACACGAAACAACATTCACCACCTAAAAAAATTAACTAAAGTAATTATATCCGTTTACTTTTACGATTTATACCCTGTGCGTACAAAAATTCGTTGGACTTTAGAAAAGAGGCCCAACTATTGAGAAAGGAAGGAACAGCCAAGCGGAAGTGAAAGGTGCAAACGTAGAACCACCAAGAAAGACACCAACACTGAACTGTTGGTGCAATTGGAGAAGGCAACATCAACACTCAAAACTCAAACAAACCTTGCAAGGGAGAATCAGTGAACCACAAAATTATTACTCACTCCTGCGTAAATCCTCATCTACAAGCAATTAATTCCATTGTCATTTTTTTTTTTCCTGGTGTCCAACCGAGTGTACGACTTCACGCCATCTTCGTAACCTTGCTTGAAATCCTAGGATCGCATTTCACTCGCGGCTGCAGCAGGGAAGCACTCTTCTTTCTTTGCTCGTGTCCGATCTGCCATGGCTGAAGGTAATCCCTGTCTCATGGTTCACTATTGACCATTCTATTTCATTATTAGGTCCCTAAAAAGAAAATTTTCCCCCCTTTAGTCCTTCAATATTCATCGCGCTAGAATGCGAGTCCCTCGACTTTTTTGAGTGAAGAAGGGTGGTCACAGTTTCCTTGAGGAATGATGAGAAATCTCTCTGCATCTCATTCCTTTGGTCTTTTCGTCACCTCACCCATCTTTTGTCCCAATAACCTTCCTGCTATCACTCTCTCCTCACGTTCCAGCAGAAGATCTTCTCCTTCCATTCAATGTGCGGTTCAATTCCGTCCCTGCATCGACATCCACAAGGGGAAAGTGAAGCAGATTGTGGGGTCAACCTTGCAAGACTTGAAAGGGGGTGATGGGTCGGATCCTGTGACCAATTTTGAGTCTGATAAGTCAGCTGCTGAGTATGCTACTCTTTACAGAGGAGATGGACTCACGGGTGGCCACGTCATCATGCTTGGTGCAGACCCTTTGAGCAAAGCTTCTGCCTTGGAAGCGTTGCATGCTTATCCCGGCGGTCTACAAGTTGGAGGGGGGATAAATGCTGACAATTGTTTGAGTTACATAGAAGAGGGAGCGAGCCATGTCATTGTGACATCTTATGTATTCAATGACGGACAAATGGATATTGGAAGGCTAAAAGATCTTGTTCAAATTGTTGGCAAAGAGAGGCTTGTATTGGATCTCAGTTGCAGAAAAAAGGATGGTAAATATGCAATTGTCACTGATAGATGGCAGAAGTTCAGTGATGTTTTTGTTGATCCTGGTGTTATGGAATTTCTTGCCAATTTTGCTGATGAGTTTTTGGTCCATGGTGTTGATGTTGAAGGGAAAAAGTTGGGAATTGATGAAGAGCTTGTTGCTTTGCTTGGCAAACATTCACCAATTCCTGTTACCTATGCTGGTGGTGTGACTGGAATGGCTGATCTAGAGAGGATAAAAAGCGCCGGAGTGGGGCGTGTGGATGTGACTGTGGGTAGTGCCTTGGATATTTTTGGAGGAAACTTGTCTTATGAAGAGGTCGTAGCTTGGCATGTACAGCAAAAGGCCTATGTAGTTTGATTAATATGTTTTCTTCTAATTGGAGATAGGGACTGGTGTGCAAGGATCTGTTTTTGGTATTTCTCTAGATGTGTAACCATTTATCAGGTTATTTTTTAATGACTGAAGGCAAATTGAACAATTGATAACAGAATATCTAGTATGAACTGATTACTATTTTAATAATACTAAGTCTTCAAAAATATTGCAATTGCTATCTACTGTTAGTTCAATGAAAGTTTCATTGCATTTTTGGTTTTTTTTAGCTTCTGTGGTGTGTGATTTGGATTTGTCAACCATTTTATAGGTTAATTATTCTATATTTTAAAATTAGCTAATTTTAGTTTCTTTAATGATGTTTTCTTATGATTGATTGTTCAAGTTCCATGATTGATTTTAGATGGCTTTGGGACTATCAAGATTCAAGGGTTGATTAATGGTTTATCAATTTAGATTTTGCTGGATAGTGGAAGTTCAGATAATTTCTGACAATTGTGGTTGGCTAATTGTCTCAAATTATAGGTAGAACTTGTTCCTAATTTTAGGTCTTGGTTTAATCGCAATGCTCGTGTCACAGCAGGTTTGATAAGAGAATTGGATGTTAAGATTCTAGGACTTGTTACCTGTTTCAGGGGCTGATTTAGTACTTGGAGCTGCTTGGCTAGCAACCTTGGGACCTCAGGGGTTTGCATCCATAGCAGCACCTCTTATTGAACTTTTAAAGAAGGAAAATTTGCAGTAGGGTCCTACTGCTATGTTTGCCTTTCAAGTTCTAAAGGATTCAATCACAAAGGCACCTGTGCTTGCCTTACCCGAATTTTTCAAGCCTTTTGGAAAAATACCCTAAACATATGCTCCCATTGCATTGTTTTCGAAGAAATTGACGCCAAGACTACAAAAATAGTCAGCCTACAGTAGAGAGTTTTATGTCATAACAGAGATTATTGCTAAATTTAGAAACTATTTGCTTGACCACCACAAGTTTGTCATCAGAACAGACCAAAAAAAACTTGAAAAGTTTGACATGACAAGTTATGCAAACCCCAGAGGAGCAAGTATGGTTGCACAAATTACTTGGGTATGACTTTGCTATTGAGTATAAACCTTAGAAAAGATAACTTAGCTGTTGATGCACTATTGGCTTGGTCTCAACCTAGGTTTGAGTTTATTCCAGTATTAAGGTCTGCAACCTGAGAACACAAAATATGTTCCAGATGGCGAGGATCCTTTTCTGTCGAGTAATTACAAGTTGAAAGAGATATGCTAACAAGAAGAGATATCATGTGTAATTTAAAGTAGAGATCAAGTGCTATTGAAACTACAACCATACAAGCAGCACTCAGTTGCTTTAAGAAAAAATCAAAGACTGAGCATGAGGTATGTTGGACCCTTTCCGGTGATTGAGTGCATAGGACATGTTGCATACTAGTTACTACTGCCATCAGTAGCTAGAATTCATCCAGTTTTCCACTTCTCTCTGTTGAAACCTTATAGTGGGGATCATCTTTTTCCTTATATTCCCTTGCATATTGTTCTGACTGACCCAATGTTACCTGATAATGATAATACGTTTGCTAATAGATTCACAAAGTTACAGTACAATGACAATTGCTGCATGCAATTATGCGTTTATTGCCAAGCTTGATATTGGTTGAGTCAGAAGATAGATATCGTATCTGTTGTGCACCTATGTTTGATGATAATGTAGATTAGATTAACAGCATTGAGTTGGGGTGAGTCCAGCAAGGAGTGAATATAGGAAATGGCAACTGGTAACTCCAATGGGTCTTTGCTGCCTCAGGGTTGCTTTAGTGCTTAAAGTTGTTCATCGTGAACGTAGTAACTGGTGATTGAGTATGATGATCAACAACGGTGCAAAGTTGCTACAACTTGCAACTATGGAACTACATTTGTGAAGTAGTGAACAGAACAAAATGCTTCAAGTGCATAATGAAATAGTTAAAAAGATTAAATTTTCAAGTATGTCCTTTATATTTTAAATAGAAAATTAATATTGTTGAGAAAAAAATGATGATATTTCATTAAAAAAATCTGGTTATGCTCTTAAATGTCTTGTATAGGTTGAAGGAACTAATGGTGGTGGATTTGAATTTTTAACATCTCTTTACCTTTCAATTTTGATTCTCCTTTTGAACAGCATCTTTTTCTACCCATTTGAAACTGGTTTATTGGATGGGAGATAAAAATTGTTGTCATGCTGCTATTCTACTATTATCAACAAAACACTTAGCATAAATAAGTGGTGTCTTGAAACATTTTTATCTATCTACATTTGTACAGACATTTTCTTATTATTTTTCTTGTATGGCTTTTAGTCAGCTTGACCAAGGTGCGTAGTTAAAAATAATAAAGGTCGCAAGGTGCTACTAGTGGGCTTCAAATATCTGTTATGTAATAAAGTTCACATTTATACTGCAAGCAAATTCCACACTCAGAACTTCTTAGCCTACTATGAACTTTCTCTAGTTTGACTCAAATACTGACAAATAATATATGGAATGGCGAGTTTAAATTATATTGGAGTGATGAAAAAGAAGTAAAAAAAAAAAAAATCTGAAGTGATGAAAAGAAGAGCAATGTGGTTTCTTATTTATGCCCCAAATTTAAATCTGACGGTAGCAACATGAAATGACAAGGTTAAATTATTTGAATTTGATCAAATGAGGTTTTTTGAAAAAAATAAATAAATTAGCGGCATCAATATTAAGGAAAAGGAAAATTGGTTAAAAAAAAATTGAGGATAATTTTTTTAATTGTTAGTTTATTAAAAATAAGAACGGTAAATTTTTTACATTGACATACGAAAATACGACTTTCTTATAGTAATTAAATATAAATTTACTGAACTTTTGTATAATAATTAACAATAAGTATACTGTTTTATAGTAATAAAATTGTAACAAAGCACATTTTTTACAATTATTTAAGAACACACTTAAAATTTTTGGTTCTGAATACAGTATTCCTATAACTTGAATGGAGAAATTGGAGTAATTGGAGAAATTGTTAGAGAGATAATTTATATCCCACTAAGATAAAAAGGTCCCACAAAATGTATGTGATTGGTGTGCAAGGAAAATAGCATATCAGAATCTGCATCTCCTCTGTTTTGTGATGACATGTGGCAACCAGTAGATTTTGTGGAAGGCAGAGAAGGGCGTGTGAGCCACCAGATTTTGATTTTTTTTTGAGGTAAACCTATCCCATTAGATTTCACATGCCACATGGCAACCCACAACTTCATTACCCATTCACACTCCTATCCTTTCGGATAAGATTCTGCATACATCAACAAAATTTGCATTTCTTTACCATTAATTAATCATCAAACATATACACAGAAACACACACAGACTCACTCAGTGAATAATTATTCATTATTCTGAATCAAGGGTGAATGGCTTCTGCTTGTGCCTCCTCTGCCATTGCTGCTGTTTCCATCTCCACGCCAAGGCAAGTTTCTCCACTCTCCCACTATTTATTTATGTCATTTCATTCTGTGCATAAAATGTTGCACATATTCATCCAATTCAAGCTTTGTATGAATGAATGAATGCATGATGCATAGATGTATAGACGTGATTGATGAAAAGTAGTGTGAATGTGTACAGTTCCCAGAAGAATGGATCAGTGTTGGGAACCCCAAAAGCTTCTTTTCTTGGTGGAAGGAAATTGAGGGTGAAGAAATACACAGCAGCAGTTGGAGGAGGATCCAGCACTACAGTGTGTGCTGTAGCAGACCCTGACAGGCCGCTATGGTTTCCAGGCAGCACTCCTCCTCCATGGCTTGATGGCAGTCTCCCCGGAGACTTTGGCTTTGACCCTCTTGGTCTTGGTAAGAACACGATCTTAACAGTATTTTGTTAATGAAAAATTTCATTTATGAAAGGAAATGAGAAAGAAAAAAAAAATGGATTTTGATTGATATATAGGATCTGATCCGGAGAGTCTGAGATGGAATGTTCAGGCAGAGCTAGTTCACTGTAGATGGGCAATGTTGGGTGCTGCTGGGATTTTCATTCCAGAATTTCTGACAAAGATCGGTGTCTTAAACACCCCTTCATGGTACTCAGCTGGAGAACAAGAATACTTCACAGACACCACTACCCTCTTCATTGTTGAACTGTTTTTCATTGGTTGGGCTGAGGGTAGAAGGTGGGCTGACATAATCAAGCCAGGGTGTGTGAACACTGACCCCATCTTTCCCAACAACAAGCTCACAGGAACCGATGTTGGTTACCCAGGTGGGCTTTGGTTTGACCCTCTTGGATGGGGAACTGGTTCTCCCGAGAAGCTCAAGGAATTGAGAACTAAGGAGATCAAGAATGGGAGATTGGCCATGTTGGCTGTCATGGGTGCATGGTTCCAGCACATATACACCGGCACTGGTCCTATCGACAACCTCTTTGCTCACCTTGCAGATCCTGGCCATGCTACCATTTTTGCTGTAAGTTTATTCAACCACTGTGCCTTCAATTTCTTCCCATTTCTTTATGCTCTCACCTTATCTTTCTTTCACCACCACTGCAGGCTTTCACCCCTAAGTGATGAAGATCCACAATAGATCCTGGGAGAACAACATGTTTGACCTAAGTAATAGAGAGATCGAATGAATGTCTTAGGAGAGGAGTGTTTATTTATGTCTGTAGAAAGCTTTGTAATATGGCAACTTCTACTACATATATGCACAGAATCATAATCCAACTTGCCGACACCTATTTAAGTTTTAGATTACATGAATGCGTTTTGATAATATTAACATTTGTGCGTAAGATGATAATATTCCACGTCGAGCATTTCATCATTCACGACAGAAATCTGAGAAAAATGGTCACGTTTCATTCTTTAAACTTTTCTCTTTAGTTCATCAAAGTCTAGTCCTAACAATTAGAAATTCTTTAAAAGCAAGAAAAAAGATGCAGTTCCTTCTTCAATTCTTTAATGTTTTTAAGTTCAGAATAAGTGTCTCATTTATACTTCCTGACTTGTAGATTTAATCCGTCCAAAGTTTAACAATCAAGGAATAATAACAGCTATAAAATTATAAGGAGAAGAACACTGTTTAAAATTTCATGAGAAAAAAATAATCAAAAGAGCCTTTAACTCTAATTATTCACACAAAGGAAACGAAGTTTTGGAAATATTAACAGACTTTATCTTCTTTCAGCAACAGAAAAAGGTAGTAAAAGTTGAGAAGCTGGAAGAATAACATGTTACATGAAGAAAATGAATTCCTATGAGTTGTCAGAAAATGGTGTAGAGAACGGAACATGACTGATGAAAAATCGGTAGAATAGTGAAAATAAAGTTTACAAGGCTATGTTTTGAACACTTTCATGCTTCCAATGGTGTCATTCACATGGTGAAGCATTTCTAGACACAGTTTCAACTAAAATCAACTTGTTTCATACTACATTCTATTCTGGAATGGAAAAGGGAAGAAAAATATCTCTGAACAACGAGACAGTGTTGGAACAGATTCAGATCCAGTCTTTTTTTCTCTTTTACTTTATAATTACAAAAATATAATTTTTTAATGACCATATTAAATTATCAAAATACATTTTCCTTATTTTTGTGATAAGTCTTTTTGCATTCCTAGTTTGAGAATGTCACATGCTAACATTTATATCTACAAGTGTTACAAAAATGCTGGTGTCAGATATTATTTATGCAGGATCCAAAATTGATATGGGCCAAACGCAAAAATGACAGTGACTTTTTTTTTTTTTCTTAAAGAACAAGTGTCCATGAAATAAACTCTTTTGTCAAATTCCGAAGTAAGTCTCGTTACCTCTTTTATTTCTCTGTGTCAATTTATTTTTTATTTTATTTCATATGCATGCATAATCATTATTATAGATTTATTATTATTATTATTATTATTACATTTTAAAATAACAATAACAAGATGAGTTTATCTAAAAAAATAGTTAATATATGAATGACTCTAATGTTACTTTAATAATTTATTTTGAAACATGTGGGTGGTAATTGCTTAATAATATTTTTTTTTAAATATATTAATTAGTCTTCTTTTTTTGTTGTTTTGAAATATTTATTACATAAATATATAAGTTTGATGCTTTATTTCTTTCATTTTAACTTGAGATATTTGAGCTATGATATTTTTGTACTCTTGATTTTAATCTTAAAACAAATTATTATTATTATTATTATTATTATTATTAGACTTAAATATGTTTAGTTTTAATGTTTCCATTCCTTTTAGATTCTTGACATTTTAGCGTTAATTTATAATTGTTATTATTAATGGTGGTTAGTTACACCAAATTAAAGTTTCTATAACTAAAGCTTTTCTACGATTTTGATTCAAATGATTGTTCTTCTGTTTCATTGTTTGATTCAACACACGGTTTATAGCAGACTTTTGATGACTCGTATCCAACAGAAACTAAAGTCGGTTTGAGTGACAGGAAACACATGTGTTTGTATTCGGAAATGTTTAAGGACAATGAGTGATTTAGTAACAGTGTTGCGTTTGTATGAGGATGGTGTGTGAGTGAGAATATTAACCTGCAGCACAGTAAGCATAGTGAATAATGTGTTAAGAGTTTATAGCAGAGAGATAGCAGTAAAATTTGGTGATGGAAGGTTGAGTTTGAGAGAGTGATTGAAAAACGAGGACAAGTGAAGTCACGTGGAGAGTTGAAAAGAGAGGAGCAGGTGGCAACAGGTATGGTACCACAAAGAGAAGCTTCGTACAGATTACATTCTGTTGTTCCTTTCAAATTTGGTGCAATAAAACAAAAAGAGACAGAAGAAGAGGAAGATAGAAAGACATGTGGATGGTGTTGGAGATAGGTAACTAGATGCTCATATCTTCTTCATGTAACTTCAAACTAGTTTGGGTTTCTCATTTGGGAGGGCTGCACTTTGTAACTTCAAAAGGGTTACCACTCTTTTATTATTATGTGAGTGTATTTATGTCAGTGGTCACTTCCTCTTACAGGGCCACCATATGCCAAGGACTCTCTGCATCTGCATGGTCCTCACCCACATTTAATGTCCATGCATCATCCTCTTCCACTCTCCAATTTTTCCGAACCATCATCATGCATATACTCATATTTAACCTATTTTAAAGGTTTTGTCTGATACATAAAATTATTATATCTGTGAAGGTTATAAGAGCTAAGAAATGTGTTTGAAGAAGTTTTGAAGAAGTTTGATCTTAATGTGTGTTATGTTAAGAATAACAGAAGTGTGTGAAATGAAAAGATTGTATTATTAATAATTGAAGTGAGCAGTGATAATAAAGAAGGGTGTGGTCCATATTTGAGGTTTTAGTACAATTATAGAATGATTTGGATAGATGAGTGAAGGACAGTGCATGCGTCCAATCCAATGATGGAATTAATGAAAGGGTGAGGATGAGAAGAAAAAAGGGTAGAATCTGGTATAGCTTTATGTTGATCGTAAATATATAAAGATAACAACACTATCTTCCTCCTCTTAATTAGCCCTAGCAGCAGCATGCTAGGGTGGGGGACCCTTCTTCCTTTCAGATCTACCACTCTTCATCATCTTCCTTCATTTTCCTTCTTCAACAACTTCCTCCTATTCTCTTTCTGCAACTTCTCAAATCAAAACATATGCATCCATCATTCCTTCACTAAACTACCTTTTCTGTGTAAATAACTTTTATTATATTTCTCTCTAAAACATGTACCTATACATACAGTGTTTTAATACCTTATATATTACGTACAAGTACCCTTTCAATAAAGGACAGAGGGAGGAATTTATGGCCTTCTGCACTGCACCCTTTGCAAGGACACACACGTATATAGTATGCAGTCTGTAATTCAACACTTTAATTAATTCATTTCATTCAATTTTCTCCCCAAATTATATACAGGCCTGTATGTTGAATTCAACATCAATTCTCTGTCATCCAATTAGAGGAAAACCAATGTTTTTTTTTTTTTTAAGTTCATTAAATCTATTATTTAAAGAAAAGGAATCTTATTGTGAGGTTTTCCTAAGATTAATTTCACTTTTATGGTAATTTATACTAACTGATGAATTTTCACGTTATTATCTCCTATAAATTATTGATTTAGTTCATACATGAAAAATATTATATCAATGAACATGTTAGTAATTAATGTGAGTGTTCGTCTACGGATCCAACTAATGTGTAATGAAATTATAAACCAAAATTTACAAATATAATAAACACCAAGTTAATAAGTTTTTAAAATGCTGATTAGATTACATATAATATAAAGACCCATTACAATCTAAACAATAACAATATTTCTTATTTTATTATTTTTATCTGCATTGCAAGTAAATAAAAAATAATAAAGAACTAAAGAAATAATAAATAGTTAAAGTCGTAGTTGTTTGAGTGTTTGATTAAAAAAAAAATTGTTATCAATCCAAAATGAATTATATGTTTAACTCCCCGGATATTGCAACGTATACCCTAATATTAAGCTTTAATTGTAACCTGCAAAATTTGATACAATTAAAATTAGATTTTTACCTTTGCACGTGCAACCAGATACTGAATAAGCAAACCTTTATGGTACAAAATAAGTTTATACATTAGCATACTTATGTTTATTGTACAATAAAAATAATTATACCAACAAAAGTTGATCCAATTATTAAGGATTTTTTTTTAAATCTTATTTGCTGATAAATAATCTATAAATATTTTTTGAGTCTTCGGATAAATTCTGTGAGTGTTTGAGATTCAACTTATAAGAAAAATGTATTGGTCGTGTAACGGGTGAAAGCATATATACAGTTTCTTTCTTTTTCATGATATAATATGCATAACGAGTTATAATAATGTATAAAAAGACTTTAAAACAAGTCTATTTATTTTAAGAGTAAATTGAATTTTATATATATATATATATATATATATATATATATATATATATATATATATATAAAATTTTATGTGCCTCTTGAATTATGGGAAGGTGTCTTAGTAATTAAGAAGTTGGAAATTTTTAATTAATTAATAAATAAAAATTAGGGGTTTGGTGAAATTTCTAGATAGTTCGACTGTCATTGTCCATTGTTTCTTAAAAATTGGAGAACATCAAAATATTAAACTTAAGAATTGAAAATGACTTCTTTCTCCGGCAGAAAAAAAAAAATAGAGAGGGTTACATGCTCTTTTGACTAAAAAATTCATTTATGTTTATAGTTAAAATAAAATAAACAGAAAAATTCATTTTTAATTCAAGATTATATATTAATTATTGTACCATAGTTTGACTAAAGTATAAAAACAAATATTTGGAAATGATATAGTTGGGAGAAATTCTAGAAAACGACTGTTTTTGGGGAGGCATAGTAGATGGAATTAAAAATAAACTAGCCAAAAGAAAAGATAAACATCTTATTATTTTCAGAAAGAGTATAAGTTTATTAAAATTTGTGGTACTGTTATATGTGTGTATGTTTCTTAGATTTTTAATTTTTTTTATAAGGGTTAGAATACCTAAAATACTCTACAATTAATGTATTATTTATTGTTGACATAAAAAAAATCATTATTGTGGTAGAGGAATATTGGAAAAAGATTATGCTTTTCACATCCAAAACTTTTTTATATCCTTTTGATACTTATTATTTTACTCTTTAATTTTTCTTTTTCTTTATAAATATAAAAGATATATTTTTAATAATTATTTTACTTTCAAAAGTAAGTTGTTAAGTGATTCTTTAAGTGTCAAAAAATCATTTACTATCAAAAGAGTAGCCAGGGAGAGGGAATTGGAGATTTATTTTGATGGTAATATAACATGAAAATTAGGATCAGGAAAGAAAATACACGTGTGGCAAATATATCACTTTGAGATAAATACAGGTTATATACTCTTAAATCTACCTATAATGAATTACATAATGAAATTGGTGGCATGTTTATCAATTCAACATTAGGTATAGGAAAAAAATATGTAAGAAAATGTGTGGTGACATTTTTTTATAAATAAATCATCATTATTTAAATTAGACCTAGGAAAACATTTCTACCATTTATTTTTAAGAATTTTAATTGACAATTAATTTTTTTATGGGTAATCATTTCTTACAAAATTATAAAATTTGTAAGTATTTTCTACAAAATTTATTACGAAAAGTGTTTTATACAAAATATTTTGTAAAAAAATTGATAGCAATTTCTTGCAATTTTTCTTTTTCACAACAAAATTTCCTACGATAAAAATTAAAAAAAAATTGACAGGAAATATAAATTTTTTTAATAGTAAAAACAGATATAAATTTTCTAAATTGACATAAAATTACATTGAAATTAAAAGAAAACAAGCGTAAAATTACGTCTAATTGTAAAATAAATACAATATTAACATTAACTTACGGGTGAAGAATTGGGTTATATATATATATATATATTTTTTCCTTATAATCTTTTGGAAGTCAAGAAGAAGAGTGTAAAGGGTGTTGGAGGGTATTAAGGATCTATTGGACATATAAATAAGGTCCTATTGTATATATTTTATGTTTTGTAATTGAATATAACAAATTTAATATGAAAAGTTAGAACATGCAACCTATGTAACCTATTCGGTCAAAAGTGAAAACAACAGTAACTATATATATTTTATAAATATAAATTATATAAAAGGTATCGGAAACTTCAATGCCCAAGATTTTCAGCATAAATAGCACAAAAATATCGGTTGTCGTTACTTCTTTTCTTCTTATCGAATTTGAGAAATTATATAAAATATAGTGTATCTGCTTTCATTCGAAATGGATTTTCATCGATAACATAAGTTTATTTTAAATGGGCTGAGTTCATAGATTATTAAAATATCGAGGTTTTGTTGGTCTCAAAAAATGGGTTGGAATAAGGTTTCTTAAAAAAAATAAATCAATTAGGAAAATCATGATTAAGTTTTTGTGTGAATATAGGAAAATGTCTATTTGCCTATTTGTAATCTGATTATTAAGAAAATTTCTTATTTAATTGTAAGAATAAATTATTAAATTAGACCGTGTAAAATAATTTAGTGAGGACTTTTTAGAGATATTTTTTTGAAACATTTTGATACCCTTTCTTTGAAAGAGAAATAAATATTGTAAGTTTTTCATCAGTGTGATATGAACAATATGAAAATTTTATTAAATAAGTGGTGAGCTAAAATTATATGTGCGCCAATAACTTTAGTATCGGTAAAGATCGATGGACGAAAATAGAAGTTTTCATCAGCAACGTGATTGTTTATTGATCATATAATAAAAGTCGTCAGCAATAATATAGTTATTTATGGATATTGGGATAAACTTTAGTCAGCAATAATGTGATCGTTTATCAATCCTACAATAAAAGTCATTATTAATAACATGATAGATTCTATAATGAAAATCATTATATCATTAAAAGATGTGTTTTTTTCGACACTTGTGCATATTCTTATTTTTATAAAATTGCTTTCATCAACTACATATTTACACATTTTTATATAAACAAAACTTTTATATATATATATATATATATATATATATATATATATATATATATATATATATATATATATATATATATAAATAAGTATCGGGAAAATACAACTCCAAAGAAAATGAATAAAAATAAGTCTTGTAGAATTAAATACATTTTTCTATAAAAAGAAAAATAAAGGTTGCAGTAGTGACGAAAGGAATTTGATCGTGATTATTTTGACTTTTCACTACAAGAAAATGTCTTATTAGTAACCAATTTTAGTGACTAAAAGTTATTAGTCACTATAGTGACCAATTTAGATATCATTTTACAAAATTAAAATTTATTAGTTACTAAAATAGTCACTAATATAAATAAAAAATTATAATTGGTTACTAAATTTGTCACTAATTAATTAGAGACCAATTTAGTAACTAAGTTATTTTGGTAGCCAAAACTTAGGTAGCTAATTTTTAGTGACCAGTTTTCTTTGGTAGCCAAAACTTAGTAGCTAATTTTAAAAACCAATTTAGTGACCAATTATAATATTTTATTCATAATAGTAACTATTTTAGCAACCAATAATTTTGTTACTTTGTAAACTTGTATCTAAATTAGTAATTATAGTAACTAACAACTTTTGGTCACTAAAATTGGTTACTAATGAAGCATTTTCTTATAGTGTTTTAGTTTCAGTTTCACATTCGAGACATATGCTTACGAGGTAAAAAAAATATGTTTATGTCTCGGTTATGAACCAAGGCATATGCGAGGGTTACTGCCTCGGTTCTGGAGGGAACCAAAGCTTAATGGGTATCACGAATTTAAAAAAAAAAAAAAAAACTTTCTGACCCAAAACCAGCATAACACGTGGCCATGATCTTGTACACACATATGCACCAACCATAGTGTGTCACATCATCATCTTCAACCTTCTCCCAAATCAAAAACCCTAGCCACCATTCAAACCCTAAATGTTGCTGGTGTGTTGTCACCACCATTTTCGACCACTGCATCACGCCGAAACAACCTCACGACGCCTCCATTCATATTGCCGGGAATGTAGAACAACCTCCCTTCACCACCAGATCAAAATGGAAAACGTGAAACCACCAACAACTGAACCACCGTGAGCCAATCGCACGTTCGACACACAAGAGGGTTTCATGATTAGAAAAAGGAGAAACACATACCTACTAGCGAGATTGAATAACAACAACGGCGACTCTGCAATCTCTATGACGGCAACAATGGAGGAGGCCTGTGGGACGACAGACCGGTGGTGGAGCAACGAAGGAACCTCTCTGTGCTGCAACAGAACTCCAACAAAGGAATAGTGGCGTTCTGCAACAAAACTGGCATTCGAAAATGGAAGAGAGAAAAATGATTGTTGCTCACGCGAAGAAGACGAACAGTGGCACAATTTCTTTTCAACCCTAAGAAGGCTTGTTGCCTTGGTTGATTTTAAACTGAGACATAAACATCTATATGTCTCAGTTACATGCAACCTGAGACATATTCCACTCGAAAAGCAATCAAATATGTCTCAGTTATAAGAGACTTGAGACATAAATATCTATCCACCTCAATTAGATGTGACCTGAGATATAAAAGTCTGCCACTTGTTTAAAAATATCAAAGTAGCGAGAAAAATAACAATTTTGGAGAATTTATGCCTTGATTCTATGTACAACCGAGACATAAAAATTCAAAAAAATTATAAAAGTATCATTGCGTCTTCATATGCTTCGTTTGTGCCCTGCAGTATTCTCAGCTAGGTTGTGTACCCATTCTATGTCATTCCCCCCGCCCCCCAAATCGCGTTGCATTTCTCCTTACAAATTATTTTCGCTTTTGTTTCTTGAATACACACCATTCCCACCTCTTCCTTTCTAATGGTTTCACATAAAATACCTCCACTTTATAAGACCTCCCAAACCCCTTATATTCAAACTTATTATATTCATTAGATAACTTCTTCAAATTCGTGCTTTCTACATTGTTTTATGTTACTATCCCTCTCTTCCATCTCTTGTAATTGTTTAATACTCTACTTTCATCCCCGACCATCTTATTCCTATCTCTTTACCCAAGTCCCATAATCTAGCAGCCTCGTTATAATCATTTCTCAACCAAAATAATTTATTACAATTAATTATATCAATATCAGATATTGAATTTATGGGTAACTAATCGTCTTTGGCGACACTGATGATTAGGTTTATCGAGGATTTTGTTATCAATATGTTTTTTTTAATAAACTTAATTCAATGTAGATTATTTGTAAATAAGACTAGTAAACAATTATTTTTCAATTTAAATTAGAGTGTTTTAATCGAGTACACAACACAAAATTGATGAATAAACTATTTATATTATGGATCCAATTTACAAAAGCGTTTAATTTATTGAATTGTATCTTTGTGTAAATATCAATTAAAAATTTATGCATTTCTTTTCAATAATTTAATATTTGTATTTTTAGATGAAAATGGAATAGTGTGAATGCAGATGAAATGTGCCATGAAAAAATGGTTTTAAGTCTTTCACTATTGTTATTCTTGCTATATAAATAGTTTTAGTAATATTTACAATAATTATTACTCATAATTACAAAATATTTTCTAAATATCCTATAAGACGCAATTAGGAAGAACAAATCAATATATGATTGCATAGCTTATTCTTAAGAAATCATATCAAAATGTACTCACAATTATAAAATATCATGTAATATGAAATTAAGGAGAACAAATCGATCTCTGATTGCCTAGATTATTCTTAGGAAATCATATCAAAATATTTAAGGAGAAAAATTAATTCCTGATTGACATCCCCCTCAAATTGATGGGGCTTGGTCAAACAACATCAATTTGCTAACAAGAAAGAAACTGATGACGTGGGAGAGGAACAACCTTAATAAAAGCATCTGCAACTTGAAGTTGAGTAGTGACATAAGAGAGTGAAATAACATTATCATCATAAGTTTCACGAATAGAGTGACAGTGTACTTCAATATGCTTGTTGCATTTATAGAACACTGAATTTGCAACAATCTGAATGACACTTGTATTTTCAACATAGAGAGGCGTTGAATCGTGTTGAGAAAACCCAAGTTCAACCAAAAGACGACGAAACCAAATTATTTCAAAACATGCGGTAGACACGACACGATACTCAGAATCAGTAGACGATTTAGATATGTGTGGTTGCTTCTTACTTTTCCATGAGACCATGAAGAACCTAGAAACATGCACCAACTAGTGAGTGGTCAACGAGTGTCAAGACAACCAGCTTAATCGACATCACTATAAACAATTAATTTAGGAGGTGTGCCAATGGGAAAAAGATAAACCTTATTGAAAGGTCCTTCAATTTTTTTTAATCTCGATTTGGTCCCGATTTTGTAAAAGGTGATGCAATTTGGTCATTTTTCTGTTAAATTTCTTTAATCGGATCAAGGTTTTTTCATCAAAATTGAAGTTGTGAATAAGACTGGTTTCTTTTATTGGTATAATTGACATAAATCTAGTGTTAATTTTGATGAAAAATTTTTGGTCCGCTTCAAGAAATTTAACGAAAATAATCAAATTGCATCAATTTTTAAAAAATCGAGATCAAATTAAGACTAAAAAAAAACTAGAAAATCAACTTGACATTTTTGTACAAAAAAATATACCAAAATAGTAATTTAACCAAAATTTTGACACCTCAACATATTAGCCGAAGATCCTCCACTGCTCTTATGTCGACTTTATTTTGATTCCCTATTTTGATTCTATGTATAACTATTTATTTCTTAATCTTATCATTGATCTCTTCATTTTTCAATGTATTTAACTCATTCTCTTTGATGTATTTTATTCCAGATCTCTTGGATCTCTCGATTTCAATACTTCTAACAATTTAAAAATTATTTACGTTTTTTGAGTTTAAAATGAGAGATATGTATATCAAGAATTTGCTAAAGTATTGAGGTTTTGGCAGCATCAGGATAATCGATAATATATGACCTAAACAGAGAACAGGATGATTGAGTAAAAGAAAAATGATAATTTGTTTTCTAGTAATTAAAAACTAGTAGTTTTGTTTTTAGATGAACTATAATAACATATTCAACATTTTGTAATGTTTTTTATCCTCCATCAACTCTATATTAATTATCTGAAAATGTTTGTTTAGGTAGTATATATTCAATGGAAAAATAATACCAATCAATTCAACCTTTTTTTTAATTCCATCAATTTAATTTTAAACTTTATACGTATCAGTTTCTATGATAAAATGTTTATGGGTAGGCTTCAACAGTAATAAATCTCAGTTTGGTATTCTAACAAAAATATTACTCTGGTATTGTCTGTACTTTATCAAAGTCAGTTTCCTAAAGTTAATACAGTAACGATGACATCATTTAAAGAAGTTTTCTAAAATAAAAATACTGCATAATTTTGTTATAAAAATGGTGTATTTCAAAAAATATATATATAAGAAAGGTTTATTTACATTTTTTTACTAGTAATAATGAGCTTCAAAATGTAGAACTCCATATTACGAAATTACCTTTTTCTTCAAATACATTTAAATACAAAATATCACTACTAATAACATTGAAGTTATCATGATTATGAATCTAATAATATTAGTAGCATTTTCTATCAAAAGAAAACTTTTGAAAGGCAACAGAACCACCACTACGTAGAGCCTAATTAACTTGTTTCCCAGATTTTTTATATTGGATATTGGATTAGCAAGTGAAAATTTTTCATGGATATATAAAATCTTTTGTTTCTTTCTTTTTTTCAGTAAATTGTCTTCGGAGATTTTGAATAATTTAATGTATATGATTTGTGCAATAATACCTATCACAAATAGAAGGCTTCATTGAAAAATAATGCTATCCAAAAATTATTTATGTGATTAATTATTTTCTTTTTCTGCAGATATATTGGAGAATGTATCAGTTTTGATCAAAAGAATATCCATTTTTCTACTGGATTTTTAGAATATATAAATGTAGAAATGCAATGCAAGTAGTATATTATTATTTCACAACTTTTATTTTTTCATGTAAATATCACTTCATATATATAGCTTAAAAGTGAAAGCAACTAAACCCTCTTCCTGAAAAAGAAGGCACAGACATATTGAAAAACCAAACATAACTACTTTGCTAAATATTCCTAAATTGCACTGGTGAAATTTAGCAACAGATCTTTAATTTGTCATGAGTTAAGGTTATTTTTCCACTGGCTTCCCCATAAATAACCACAGCTATCAAAACAGGAAAGTAGATGAACATAATTAACATAAGAGCACTATGGTTGTTTCATTCATACACAAAATTAACCAACAATTTTAATATATGTACCCAAAATGTGAAGTAAAAGCAAATAATACTTTAGATTAATCCAACTAATCAAATCTATTTAAGAAGCAATGAGTCATATATATATATATATATATATATATATATATATATATATATATATATATATATATATATATATATATTCTATTACGTATCCATTGATGTTTTAACAAATTTATACTTAACTATCTCTTATAGTTAATAATAATCAACTAGGTTTGAAAATAGATTACAAGTTATATATGTATTTTTTTTTTATCCAAATGATGTCTTCAACACGAACTAGTTATATTTCTGAAAGCAGTTTAAATGAGCATGATACCGGTTAAGAAATTGAATTTAAAGTTTTTATGGATTCATCTTAATTTTTCATAAAAAAATATTTATTGATTCTTTAACTATTAACTATTATTTTAAAGACAAAAAAAACCATTTGAACAGTGAACTATGGAAATACTCACTTACCTTGTTTAATGTCTAGGTGAAACTGCAAACTTTCTATATATAATAAATGGGAAAACTCACCCGCAAACATAAATAGATGTTAATGAATAAAAAAAAAATACACAAACAGTGTTACTGAACAGTAGTGTGTAAGTTTTCAAGAAGTATTTGAAAAATTATATATAACTATAGATACTGTTAATACTACAACCTCCCATTACATTTATCTCGATCATCTACATAATAAATGATTTTATTAAATACATCATAAATAATTGAAATATAACTATAAATATAACATCAACCAGAACTGCATTCCTTGTCATATAAATATTGATCTATATCAATCATCATTTCAAAATAGAACATAAATTAAATAAGTCATTATGGCTTAAATAGAACGTCATTGTTATGATGCATGAGCTAAAAATGATATAATTGGGAGGGAGGGTGTGTGAAATATTTTGATAATTGATGATATTTTTTCACTTTGAATATTTTGTTAGAGTTTAAGCATATTAAATATGGTTATTGAAAGGAGTATAATTATTTGAAGTGTTTGGTACTTTAATTTCCAGCGGTTTGAATGAGTTCACATGGACATTGAAAGCAGAAACGGATCTGAAATACCCTTAACATTTGGATAGAAAAGCATCAGAGGTTCAATTGTGTACCTAAAAGAAACTCCTACTCCTTAGTCTCTCTTATATTTTGCTTTTAATTACTACACTCTGCAAATCACGTTCCGTTTAATCTCTCCTTTTTATGCCATGAACAGTCTATTTCTAATAAATGTGAGATTAATATTCAAACCTAGGGCTACTTTAACCATAATCTGAACCAATCTCTTTCATCAAATTCAAAATAAACATAAATCAAACATATATACATGCATACTTTTATATATATATATATATATATATATATATATATATATATGTGTGATAAAATGCATTTACTGCTGTGATCCTCAAAGCAAAATCCATCAAATTGGATATAAATGACAAAAGAATATACGATCAAAATCTACGAAGTAAACTGTTTTTTTCATTGTTGTTCAAAAGTTTGTAACAGTAATTGTACCTATGACTAAAGTAAAATACAAAATGGTATTTAAGCAACCAGTGGCTAATGAACTTAGACTATTGTGCTAAAGAGTAGTCAACTAAACATCAAAATCCAGAGAGAGAGAGAGAGTGATATCTATCTACAGTACTTATAAGGAGCATGAGAGAGTAGAAATAAGAATAAAAAGAGAAAATTTAGTTTGGAGAAACATCGAGATACTTACTCTTTTAATACGTGGAAGAAATCTACACTGATACACTTGTGGTTGTCCAAAGCTTATTGCTGTTTCTGAATTGGAGAGAAGAGAAGAAAGTTCAGAGAAGATATAAGAAAGAGGGCCGGAGAAGAAAGAGTAACTACTCATTAAATATAACATCAATAGCATAAGAAATAATGAAAAAAGTAACCACAGATATAAATGAAACTTTGAAGAAGAATATAATTTATTCACCATTTTTTACAGCTGTACAACTTTCTGCTCTTTTATCAGTAAGCGAAAATGCCTAACTAAGCAGCTGCAGAAGCATCAGTGTTGTGAAGCGCATCAACCCAACAAGGCTAACAGAATCACTGGAGGATACAACAAAGCAACAAGCTTTTCTGTGTATCATTAAATGCAGTGAACGGAAAGAGAGAGAGTACATATGTAACAGTATATACCAATGCAATAAAAAAAGGGGACAGCAACAGTATATATATTATATATATAAATATAATATGATAAATTATAAATATAATATATTATATGTGTTGCATTATACACAATTGAAGTTCTAGCTAATGGAGATCTCATATTCCATCTCTTGGTCTTGAAACGATTTTTTTGTTTTCATTTCCTTTGAGACTGGAATTCCAGCTAATTAACTCTTCGTGCAGTTCAGTTCATACCAAAAAGTTCAAACGCTAACTTATACCTGCTGCTAATATATTACTACTGATTAGGAGTAGGAGAAAGAAGAATATAAAGAAAGTTTGGGAGCTCTTTCCTTTGTAGCAAGCTGGCGAGAGAGAAATATAGAGAAGAGAGAAAATTAAGTAAAGAAAAAACAAATGCCGCAAAAGAGAGGGTAGCTAGCCCAACTAACTCCGAAACTGCATCTTCTCCATTCATTATTGGTGGATGATGGATATGTTGAATTTATTTTGATGACTACTGCTGATACTGCAAGGAGGGATCCAAATCAAACAGCAGAGAAGTTCCGGTTCCGCCTTTGTGATCACCGAACCTTGCTGAAGAAGAAAGGGGTTCTTCATGGGGCATCCTCAGGCGTTGCTGGAGAGACGAAGAAGAAGGAACTGAATTTCCCACTGCGACATGCGCTGCCGAACCCAAAGACAACCCTTTGGAATCTTCACCGGAAGAGGCACACTCCATGTTCACCCCAAATAGCCTGAGTCGTTTTCCACTACTTGGGGTAGAACTACCACCCCCACTCGACATGCCACCATGCCCATGCCCATGGCGATGATTATGATGACCGACGTTGACCGGCACCGAATCGATGATCATGGGCACAATGTTATTCCCTCTGCCTGCCAAGTTTTGATCAGCAGCAGTACCCATCGGCACGGAGGACCTGAGGTAATAGAGTGAGCCAGGTCCAGATCCGGAATTATGGTCGGCATAGTTGCTGTGATGATGGGCGGAGGCAGTGGCAGTGGCAGCGGCAGCACCGTGAGCATGAGCATGACCAAGGTACTGGTGTTGGTGCTGAAAAGTGAAGAGGTTGTTGTAATTGAGGTGGTGAAAGTGATGATCGTGGTGGTAGCGGGGTGGGACGATGGGGGAGGTGGCGGGAAGAGAGTACCATCTGATAGAGGGAAGAAACAAAGGGGAGGCGGAGGGATCAGAGGGGGGATGGGCATGATCGGTTCTTCTCCTCCAATCTATGTACAATCTATGTCTATACATATCGCCAAGGCCACGCTGGAAAGAGACAATGTCACCTGCATCCAGCTTCTTCTCCTTCACAAAACGGCTCCACCCTTTTGTCATCACATAGCTCTGGCTGCTGTTCCAATACGAATATCTGAACCGCCACACCTTCCCATTCCGGTCCTCGAAATTCAGGAGCAGACCCTTCTCGTTCGACGACGAATCAAGGGGGAAGTACTTCTCCGCGTGCTGCTTCGGTATCACCAGCCTGTTCAGCTTCCCCACATCGCTCGGTGTCACCACTTTGTCAAACATGTGTTCTTTCTCCACTACTTCCTTCGTGTTTGAACAGGTTCCGTGACCCTCATGATGATGTTGATGATGATGTTCATGCTGTTGCTGTTGTTGGTGATGGTGATGATGATGATGAACCGCTCCTCCTCCTCCTCCTTGTTGCAAATTTCCCTCCCCTTCCTCTTCCTTGCTGCTCCCCAGTGACAACTCCATCAGGTCCAGCTTCTTTCCAAAATTGGATGCGGCATCTTGGTGGTGGTGTAACCCTAATTCATGGGGAGTGGGTGAGGTGTTAGTGGCGTAGAGAGATTAACGATGGTTCCCCAACCGTGGATTTTGAAGGTGTGGGGGCATATTTAATACATGAAGAAGAATTGAAGAAGATGAGGATGGTTAATTAAAGAGATGAGTTAATTAATTTGTGGTGGATCGATGAAGAAATTAAAAGGGGTAATAAGGAAATAGAGCTAGCTTACTGCTGCTTTCCGGTTCTCTTGTGATACCAATAATCTCTGTCACTTCCTCTTCCTCCTCTTCCTCCCTGCTATCAGAATAAGTGCCTTTAACTTGTTGTATCAAGTCCATGGAGTTATGGCTGACCTACCTTGAATTCTGTTAATAATAACCTCTGGATCTCAGGAAAAACAATGGAAAAAGATAGAAAGAATAATAATAATAATAATAATAATAAATGAAATGATTAGAATAAAGCGATCGAAGAAAGTAAGAGGGCAGGAAAGTAAAATAAAAAAGAAGAAATCTGAGAAGAAACAGAAAAGTGGGGGGATTAAAAAGACTTAATGAGATTAAATTGAAGGTTGGCATGACATAGCCGTAGTAGCATGGGGAAGAAGATATTTTACCCAGATTGCTGAGGCTCTAAAGAAAAACAAAAGCAGACTCTCAGTACACAAAAATTAAAACCGTCGGTGCCTTCATATTTGACCACAACACTCCAAATCCAAACCCTAAAGAAAGACAAGCCATGAAATGGAGAATTGAAAAAGGGGTGGTGTTATTGTTATATACTGCTGCTGACCTATAAAGCATAATATGATGAGAAGTTAGATCCAGAGAGAGAGAGAGAGAAAAAAAGAGTGAAGTCGTGTGGATTTTAGCTATAAGTATAGTTACCTCACAAGAAGGTTCTTTACAAGTAGGAAAAGAAGCAAAAAAATTTGTTGCAACCCAGTTTTATTCGTGGGAGAGAGAGAGAGAGAAAGGTAGATAGAAAGGATTACTACACTTACGTGGGGGCCATGAATAATGTGCCTATTGTGGTCATGTGAGCAACTTGTCGTTTTCATCATATTTGGTATAATCTGTACAGTACATATGCTTCTGGGTTGAGACCAAAAGCCCAGTTGTTCCAGAAGCAATCACCTTAACTTAACTCTGTTAAATCTAGCTTTCACACTCATTTTCTTAACAAATCCTACAAAGCAACGCAATGATATCCTTTAATTTATCTCGTGGCAGCTCACACACGAGTACGGGCTAAACTACATGGCTCTACCTAGTTGTAGCAGAGAAAATGGCAATGGCATAATGGCATAATGGAGAGAGAGAGAGAGATGATAGAGTAGTGTACACTTATTTTATTTTTTTTCTTTTTTTTGACTTTTAGTGTCATTGATTGAGTGTGTTGTGGATGGTCCCCGGGTGAAAGGTAAGAAAAGGAAAAGCAAATGGCTAAACTATGAGAAAATGAAAACAGACCACCCTGCCCTGCACTGCACCCTCTCTCCTGCCACTGTTTTCTCTCTCAATAATATATAAATAAATAAAACTTCTTCTTCTCTTCCCTTCAACTCATTGCTGTCCTTATAAACAATCAATATTAATTCCCCCTCCATTGTTTACTAAAGCAATTCAGTTCATTCATGGAAACTATCTTTCTCTTCCAACCCAACTCCAAGGACCCTTTTGCCCTACCTTTCTATCTTTTTTCTCTATTTCATTTTTCAAATCATAATCTTCATACAATTAACACCTTTATATTATATGCATGTCTTTACTTTATTATTCCTATATTAAAACTTCAATCATTGGTTAATGTAAGCAAATTGTATTTTCTGTAATGCTCTCACTCTTCGAGACTGATACCTTGAAATGTGAAGAGATATATATTATTATAACCCTTGTGGGTTAATGGTTAACCGTTAGTAGTGTATATAAGGTCGTTGGCTAATTCAATATAGTAAATTAGACAACTCTAATGCAATTTCCTATAATCATGTATATATATATATAGTTTACTAATTTTACTTAACGAGATTACTTATATGAACAGAAGAAACCATTAAATTTAACTTTAGGTGACAACACTGGTATTAAAATTGTATGCAGAGTGCTTTAATTATCCCGTGTACAAACTACACACGGTTTATTCAACACAGATTGTTTTAATACATTTATTAAGATAAAGTTGTTTTTGTTATGTTAGGCTAAAGTTTGTAAAGTTGCTTGGCCATTTTAGGTTTCATTTTTTAATGGAATAGTGACATTGGTTTCTCCTAAATTCTTTTCTTTTAGTCCGATTTTTCTTTTAATTTTTTTTTTACCACAATGTTTTAAATATCTGACACTGTCAAATAAAATCGAACACATGAACATAAATGAATAAAATTGGTACCATATGTTTATATATAAAATTTATTTATTATGGCTATGTAATTTAATCATTCATGGTTTTTATTTATTTATTATACGTTTAGTTCTCTTGGAGGATTTGTAAAGCATAAATAAACACAAAAGGGTTGAACCACATGTGATTTAAAAAAGCATTTCACAAATCTTTCTTAGAACATATTTGGTTAACAATCAAATGTTTCGTCTCTCCTTAAAACCAGTTGTCTTAAAGAAAATTTAAGTTTTCAACAAAAACAGAATAAATTCTTCCTTTTAAAATAGTAAATGTGTGTATATATCACTAGAAATTAATGCGAAATCAATAATAGAAGTAGGGATCAAACATGATATTTAATTTCGGAATTTACAAAGGAATATAGTTCGAAAATCAGCACTCTTATTTATGAATATTTCAAAACTGAAAAAAAAATCCATAAAACTATATACGAGAGATTGTTTTATTATCTTCGCATTACATTTACAATATGGCAGGATAATATTATGAGTATAATAGCTATATATATTGATACCTATTTTAAAGAAGAAAAAAAAGAAAAAAGGAATTGACATCCTGTAGATTAATCCTTCACCATATGTTTTTATAACACATTTAATAACTTCAAACATTGCCTAAGTTTACCAACCAATGAATTTAAGTTACCCCATCAAAAGAACTACGTTTTGAATATGTACTTTGTGTGACCCCAAAAACATCATTAACAGTTGTTTTAGGAATAGTATTATGTGAGGATTGTGAGACTTTCTGAATATAGATAACTTAACTAGGAAGTGGGAGGAATAGCCGAAAGTCGAAATTAATGCAATCTGAACTAATAATTATTTTATTTTTCGTAAGGGACGAGTATGAGTGTAATATTATGAATGTATATATACGTAAAACTAATCATTAACTTGCCTGCTCCCTGCACGTGATCTTTCGTTTCAACAGGTACTACTCATCAATTTATATTATTAAGTCTCCTTCTTTGATGTTAATTATATGATACAAACTACGTATTTAATGTACAATTTTAACACATTCACCTAGACACAGCCACACATGTCAGATATATGAACCTTTCTCTCTGTTTCACAACATCATCGTTTTTAAATTTATCAACAAATTAAACATATGTTGTTTCTTCAACACATATTCAAAGCATAGCCATCTCCTATATTTAACACGTACACATGAATTATTGTCTCCAGAAGTGAGATTCATCAACTCTCTCTACATGCACGTTGAAAACTACAGTATATCATGTACATTAAGATGTTGAACCACATGCTATATTTGTGTACTTTTACATGAACTGAGTGGTTAGTTAATTAACCATGAAAGCCTGGAGATTACAGTTGAACAAAATTAATAATCAGTTGCCTTCTTTTATATATAGACACTCAACCAGATAAAAAAACATAGACAACCAAAAAAAGTAAAATGTCATAAAATATATGATCTGTGTGTTTCTCTGGTCTGTAGGAGAGACAAGGGCAAGCTAGGGAATAATTATAACTCTATATACTTTCTTTGTTTTCATTATATATATATATATATATATGTATGTATGCAGTGAACACAGATACTGAAACAAAAGTGTTGAATAATGCATCCTCGAACCTCAAACCTCAAATCCTGGTTGGATGTTTCTGTTTCTCATTTATCTTATCGAAAATCAGAAAAATAAATATGATTCATATGACTTAGATGGCTACAAAGTAATTGATCATGGTGATGATATCTACCTCTACATCAGATAGTTGGCTATGTTTATGAGTAGCCAGTAGTATCGTCGAGTGGTCCACTGTGACCTGCTGCTGCCTATATTTTTCTTGGCTGGATGAGCCTCCAATCACCATAAATTACATATTTGAATCTATAATACAGACAACCAAAGTGAAAAATTAACGTTGTCATGTTCAACTTGTAGAGCTAGCACAGAGAAAAAAGAGGATGAAACAAGTTGCGTTTGCCTTGGCAAGAGGAATAGTGTCTAGTCATATTCCAATTACAATTCTATGCACTGGCATGCTGCACCTCATCACATATGATAGTGTGAGTCTCTTTATTGTTTCTTCTGAATCTCTCTTTGTAATATTATTATAGTTTTAAATGAAAAAAAACATATATCCTTTTTCTAAAGCTTCTGCCACACATATTTAATAGAAGAAGTACTAATAAATAGCATCATGAAGTAGCAGGAGATACAAGAGAGACCTGTGACTGTCTTTTATTTTCACAGCAAAGACTAATAGCATGAAAACTAGTCATCATCATTTAAGCAATTAAAAATCCTCCTTTTATGTTACCCTCATTTAAAAAAATAACTTCAATAATGTCTTCAGATCATCTCTTTCAAAAAAAGCTATTGTGAAAGCAAATATATGCAAGAAAACCACACCTCTGGGCTACCATATATACAATGCCACATCTGCACACAACTACTCTACCTTTTTTCTGGTTTCACCTATTTTTTAATCTATGTTCGGTGAGATGAATAGAGATAAATAATAAAATATAAAAGTGTGAAGTAGTTTATGATCATTCATTGAAGAAACTCTATAATAGTTGGAAGTCTATATACTTACGATAGTGAAAATGATGTGACATTAAAAAACTTTGAAAAAATTACATGACCTACAAGTAACTTTTAGTACCCCGTGAGAGTTGTTTAATGACAATAAATATAAACAATATATATTCATTCCATCCTCCATGTTATTTTATCTCTTTTCCTTTCATTTCTATTCATCAAATGAAATTCCTAGCTTTCACTTTCTTTCTTCCATCTCCCTTAACATCATTCGGTTGTTCTTCGACTAAGTTGTCTCAAAAGCATCGATTGATAAAGTGAAAACAAAAGAATTGACGAGTAACAATATGAAGTACACACTACAGAATCCTTAAAACACAAAATGACATCTGAATCCCGTCTTAAAGTTTTGTTTGATAGGAGATAATGCAATAAAATGCAGCAGAAAGAACCAATGCGAAAGAGTGACGGTGTTTCTTTGTTTGCTGCTTTCATTAATTGTGGGAGAGGTATGCGTGCAATGGAAAGCGATTGAAACCCTAATTGAGCAGTGGAAGCCATTAAATTGGAAAGAGAAGGAAATGGAAGAAAGAGGTTTGAGTTAATGTACTGTTGTGTGTGTATGTTAATTAATTAAAGAAAAAGTTGAATAATTTGAGGTTTTTGTTTTGTTGGGATCTGGTATTAGAGTGGAAAGGAAAGAGTTGGTAAAAACACTTACCGAGAATTTTCCGAGGAAATGTCACACCAGAAGGCCACATGTGGATGACAGAGAAGAAAACAATTGCATGCATGCCTAGGTACCTAGATTCCTGTTAAGGGTAAGAAAAGAAGAATTAGGGATTTCAAATTCAGAGTTTAAGAATTAGGGTGCCGCCACCCTCACCCTAAATTTACTAATACAAATGTTAAAGCCTTTCCTTGCATCTGAAAGAAGCCCCACTTTACATCACCATCACACCAAAAAATCTATTGGGGACCCCGTTTCGTTTCACATGTTATATTTGCAATTATATAAAATGCTTAAATTTTCTTTCCATATTCGTACACACATTAATATCTATATATTCAATTTTGTTTCTATTCCTATTACAATCTTTCATATTTTCTTGCAAAAAAATTATTTTAACACAAAAAATTCTATAAAATATACAAAACTTAACGGAGTATTTTACATTTTTTTTTCATTTCTACTAACATTTTTCATCAAATTTATTGAAAATCAAACTTATTACCTTAAGTCTCTTATATTAATTATTGAATTCATCTCTTAACTTATCACACGTTCAAAAAACTAAAAGGTTAGTCATGACAAATTTTTTCTATTTAAAAATGTAACAGTTTAAACATCATAATTCGATTATAGTTTGTCTCACTCATTGAATAATTTGTGTCATCTACAACATTAATAAGTCCCACAAATAATTTATTTAAAATATGAATGTATTTCTTTCAAATATAAAAAGTAAAAATACGTGAGTAAACTTTTGCACACTTGTTAAAATGTACTTACTTGTCCATTTATCATAGGTGCATAACTGGTGACAATTTTATATATACTTTAATAATAACTTATAAAGTTATATAAGTGTAAATTAATATATATATATATATATATAAATAATGTTACAAAACATATTTTAGAATTGTGACTATATCTAAAATCTCAAAACTGTTAATAAAAATTCTTGTTATAAAAGTATTAAGAAAATAAAAATTAGTTGTGCAAGAGACGAGATAGTGTGACATTAACGAAGGAGGACAATAAATTAGGGGTAGGTGGCAATTGTTGTCTTTTCAGAAGATAGCTTTCTTCAACTCTATGCATGTCTTGAAGTTTGGACCACATTTTTTTTTTTCTCCATGTTCTATCTATATCATAATTATGGAAAATGAGAAAGGCATTACTAATTTAGGATATACTCGAATTTCACAAAATATATATATATATATATATATATATATATATATATATGAAAAAGGTAAAATAAATAAAATAATAAAAAATCATTAATAAAAATTTCGATATCATTATTATTCTAGGTAAAAACTAATTTTATTATAATAAATATAGATATATTTTATTTCTAACTACAATAAAAAATATTATTATAATATAAAAATTTTAATTTTAGTTTTATTTAAATTCTTTTAATAGTTGATAAAATTAAATATATTTTTAATTTTTATAATTTGTCATATGTTATTATTAAAAAAATAATATTAAAAATGTTTTTAAGTTTGAGGAAAAACATTTACTCCTTTTACTTTGTAATTTTAATTTTTAATTTTACAATTTTAAAATTCCTAATATTTTTTTTAAAATTGTTACATATTAATGTTAGTTATCTTTTTTTTTTTTACAAATACATATTATCAGTTAGTAAAGAATAAAGACATATTCAGTTAGTTCAATCATTATTCGAATTCAAGTAAAATTAATAAAACTAAAATTTTATTGTACTTTTTATTTTTATTGTACTAAAAACAAACTGGTATATATTTAAAAGCGGTGTAACTAGATAACATAATTCGTTTTTATGAAAATATAAATAAAAAAATTAAGTTAATTTTATTTTTAGAAAAAATAACTTAATATGGATTGCAAGTGTTACAGTCAACTATTATTAATTAAGTGCTTTAAATATTTGTTTTTAATATTATTTCTTTCATTTTAGAAGTATTATCATTGTAGGAATGTTTCCATTCATTTAAATAATTTAGTGTTCACATCTGCACAACTGATTTAAAAAGAAGATACAAAAATGAAAAATTAATTGGAGTGAGAGGAAATTTTGTACACAATATATATTTTCTTAATGTAGTTTCTTTCATTTTATAAGTTATCATTATGAGAATGTTTGGATCCATTGTTCACGTTTTCATTATTTTGTTTTGAGAACGAAGGTTGGAAATATTGGGATAAGAGGCTATTTATCCCCTTGTGAGCGTTAAAAGAAAAAATAACAAACAGGTAATATTTTTAAGTTTACAATTTTTTTTTGTTCTAATTTTAAAATTTACTATGTATTTTTTTCATAAACAATATTTTAGATTTTTTATATCTTAAATTTTGATTTTATTAAGTCCTTATTTTTAAGAAATAGATGATTATAATTCTTTTTTCTAACAATATTAATTTTTTTTTTACGTAATAAACCACAAATCACTTTAAATAAGCTTTAATTTTTCTCATATCAACAACATCCTAAAAAAAACAACAATTAACACTATTATTAATCAGAAAGATTACGTCCATATAATTCTTAAGTAAAAAACCTAACAAATCAAAATTTAGAACCAAAAACCACATTATAAAAAAACATAGTTAACCATCATTTTTAATTTTAATATAAGCGTATCTTCCTATTTTTTTTTTTTTTGAATCTTTCTGTTTGTTCATTAATTATGAATATAGATATAAATGTTGAAATTGATTATGTACTTCTAATACCATAATCAATTGTCTTTTTTTTCTTAACTTCCTCTCTTTACATGCATGTTATTAATATATTTTGAAATTAAGGTTTAACATTTTTGAAGTGTGAATTTAAAATTATACTTTTTTATTTCATGTGTAATTTCCATTTTTTATTTGCAAATTTTTATTCTGCTTTAATTTTTTTAAATTTGGTATATGAAAAAAATTGATACATGATTTACAATTAGTTATTTGAACTAATAAATAAATTTGAATTAGTTCACTAATACTTTTAAATTTTATAAAATAATAATTTCATAGGTAATTATATTTCCAATATGAGTATTTTGAAAATTAATTAATTATCTAATTATTCTTTTTCGTCGAATCAATAAAATAAATTACAAACTTTTCACTTATTTATTTTATCTTTTTTTTTTAATTTCAACTACTTTATCTTTTACATTTTTTTTCTTTCTTTTTCTGGCTTTCTCTCTCCTACATATTTTTATTAATACCTTCTTGGTCTACATGTAATTCACATTTTACACAGACTTATTTGAACAAAAAAGAGTTCATTAAATACTATAAACAAGAAAAAATTAAAAGATATAGATTATTCAGAATCTATTACTATATTTAAACCTTTTAATTAACTTAATTGTCATCTCTACACACTCAGTTGTCGATCAAACTAAATTATAAGAATACACCAAAAAGGAGAAATTGTAATTATATTAATCCTGGTATGTCTAATATATATCATAAGCATACTAAAAATAAAAAAGTCAATATCTTTAAAGAAAGAAAAATATGTAAATTTACTAAACCTACACGTGTTTATTGACTATTGAATATTGAATATCCCCTATCTACACCAACTATGCAATGCATATAAAAGCTGAATTCATTGGTCCCCCATTGCCCTCCCTTCTCTTTCTATACACAAACTTCACTTTCTTACTATAAAACATAACTTTTTTAAATAAATCCATTCTTCTTAATTATAACTATAATCTATAAACTTCACTTTATTAAATCGGTTTAATTAATAAAACTAAATTAAGCTTAACTACTTCGTCATTGAGTTACAGATAAACACATCACAATAAAAAACAATACGATGAAATATACACATTTTATATAAACCCTATATTGCATCATTACACATAAATGACCCTACATTTTTTGTCACAAAATACTAATTAAGATAACATACATTCAAGAAAACAATTACACTCTATATCCTTAACCATCTTTATTCTGCAAAACAACCAAATGTTTGTGCCTTTAAATCTTATAAGTTTGCACATAAAAAAAAAAAATCAAA
>Ga0209589_1001559_pt1 | contig 38141 bp, 36 predicted proteins | sample CowpeawhiteBW_FD_187525 | JGI IMG/M metagenome (GOLD analysis project Ga0209589, IMG submission 187525) | Root nodule microbial communities of legume samples collected from California USA - Cow pea white BW (SPAdes) (version 2) | ecosystem: Host-associated > Plants > Roots > Nodule | place: USA...
AGATAATTTGAGGAGATTGCAAAGGGTTGATTTGGAAAATTAATACAAATATTAATTGGTGATAATTTATCATATATCTTTAAGTAATTAATTAATTTAATTATATTAGATATTGATATTATCAACAACCTATATTTGTCAAATACTCTATATCTCTCCAAATATTTTTAAATATTTATATTTATATTTATTTTAAAAGATATTTGAGAGTTTTTAGCAATAGAAAAGTCCAGTCCAATTCTTATATAAAGAGACCAAGGGAGAAGTAGAAAACAAGCTCGACACTTCGGAATTTAGGAACCCTTAGGGGGGCCTAATTTCTTTCTCTCTCCTTTCTTCAATTATTTTTATTTTATTTTGCATTCCATGGAAGGCTAAACTACTTGGTTGATTCCATTGTAATTTCATAATGGATTCTGAGGTTAGAATGAAATAATTTTCTTGTTCTTTTTATTATTGTTGAGGTTTTAATTCATCTAAGTCTTTTATCTTTGAATCACGTAAGAAGTAATGATTTTAAATCTATATGCATATTGGTCATATGAGTCTAAGGGTTTTTAAATTGAATTGAGACTTTACTTTGATTTTATTTAGAAACTTTCATATGATTAAATGTGTTTTTACCAATAATTGAGACTTTACTTTGGTTAAAGGTATTTACTCTAACTACAATTAATTGAGACTTTACTTTAATTAATTAAGCTTTTTATTTGGTGAGGAGATAAAAAAATAGACATGATTAGGCATAGTAAATTTGATTGAGACTGTACTTTGGTTGAATTTACTATGGATAATCTAAAAGTTCTCACTTTTAATTGAGATTGTACTTTGGTTAAAAGTGAGAACGCCAACAAATTAATTGAGACTTTACATTGATTAATTTATAAATCTACAACAATAATTAATTGAGCAATAATCTTTAGATAACCGATGATGAATCTATTTTGAAAAAGTAATGGAATCAATCTATTTTCTTTACTATTGTTTTTATTTCTTTTTATCTTTTAAATTTTATTTCTATCTTTGTTTATCTTGTTCCCCATGTTTTTATTATTTTATTTGACTAACTCTTTTGTATAGAATTTATAAGAACTAATTTGTTAAAAATCAATTCTGTGTTCGTTGGGAGACGACTTTGGGTTACTTTACCCTTTCTATTTTGTTGACTACTGATAGAGGCCGTACCCCACCAAATTAAAAAATATTAAATGCAGTACATGAAAGTGAACCAAGTCGTCTCCCAACGGCCAATATTTTCATTCAAAGCGAAATTTCCAGATGAACACAACAATAAAACACAGGGGGGGGGTTGGCAAACAGATTCAGAATGCTAATCAACAGATTAAATTAAATGCTACAGTGATTAAAACCGTATTGACATCGTTGATTCAAACGCAATTTCACTTATCATAGGCCCCACCAAATTAACACCAACTCTACCTTGTCTCAATCCACTAGATAATAATTCACTAAGCGAAAATTACAATCTAGCTTCATTATGCAATTAAGCAATGCACACATCCTTAAATTCGTGACAACCAAGGTACATACATTAAGCATGAACGTATCTTAACCAAAACATATGCAATTACTCTGTAAATTAAGCATTAACAGATTCACCACATGCCTTCCACAAATTCAGAACAAAAACATGGCAGATTTCACAAAACAAGCACAACCTCAAAGCTTCATTGCATTTTTCATCAAGGAGTCAATACACGAATTTAGCTAGACATGGAAATGAGCAATTAAACACTTCAAAACTGGAATCACAAAAACAGAACCAAGAACCCTAACTTATGAAATCTGAAAATGCAATTTAAAAGCAAAAATAAAGATTTCAAAGCTTAAATGGAATGCAAAACGGTGCTATCATATATAAATGCGAAAACCCCATGAATGGGTATTGTTCCAAGTCAATGAAATCACAAAACGAGCTGCCCAATGTAGAAAACAAAATCAAAATGCGAAACCCTCAATGGGTGTTGTCAAATGTGCATAAAAACGGTAAAAATGACCAAAAAATGTGAAAAACCGCAAGGGGGGACATCCATAGAAGCTTGGAGCACGAAAATTGGAGTTGGAGAGAATAGAGAAGATGAAGTAGCGGCTCCCCCTCTATGCAGACCTAATTTTCATAGTCATTTCACCCCCTGCCACTCAGAATTATGAAACTACCATTATGTGCTGCAAAATTATAAAAATGCCACTTTGGGCCTCAAATGTTGACCCATTGACTTTGTTGACGTGGAAATGACATGGAAATGATGTGGTGACTCTCTTCAACTAAATATTGACGTCCAAGCTCCAAAATTGCTTCACCCAAATACCTAAAAATAATTAAAAACAAAAATTAGGCCAAAAATGTGAAATTAGTCCAAATTCGGAACAGTGGCCCAATAAAGCCCAACAGATGAAAAACACTCTAAAGATGAACAATTAAGCACTAATCAACTGCCTAATGGGTACACAAAGGTTAGTGGAATGGAAGAAAATAATGACTCATCAATTACGTATGAAGTATTGATGATTGAATGTGTGGAGATGCTTTTAGTAGAGTTCTAGATGAAAGAGTAACCTAACTTGGTACAAAACCAGTAGAAACGCGCTACTGTTGTGGCGCCTGGCGGCCTGGGTGAGTGCGCCAGGCGATAGAAGCAACAGGGGATCCCTACAGTGTGTGGCGCTCGGCGGTAAGGTGTAACTCGCCAGGCGATAAACCTGCATCGGTGGGTCTGCAAGAGGCTGGCGCCTGGCAGACAGGGGTGACCCGCCAGGCGATATCGGTAGCACTTGGGATTATGTTCGTGGGCTAGGCTCCTGGAAGTGGGGCTTATACCGCTAGTCGGTCTAGGCAGATTTTGCCTGGTGGCACTGAGGCTGCGCCAAGGATACTACTGCAATTGAGGAAATACTTGGATCAGGAGATGATGTGCCATGAGCAGGTAGGTTCATGGATGGTTGTGAACATGTGATTATATGAGCAGGGAGGTTCATATGCATATACTCTCGTGTGGGGATACGAGCGAATCCGTGCTCACACTTGAGAGATGCTGCGTGTGGAGAGGTACATGGCTAGTGGATCACATGTGTTGGACTATGGGCGGGCAGGTCCGTAGAGCAGGACTACGAGTGGAGAGGTTCGTAGAGTAGGACTACGAGCGGGTAGGGTCGTAGAGGCAAGACCACGAGCGGGTAGGTTCGTGTGAGAATCATAAATCCTGAGTCCAAGACTAACTACTTCTGTATGTGAAGGCTGAAAAGCTTGGGGGTTAAGGTCTTGACCAAGAACTAATTAGAATGAATAAGATGGGTGTATTACTTATCTTGTGTTATTGTATATGTTATTTCTAATTTTATCAGCTCACCCTTTCTGTTTGTGTTTGGCGATGATCGTGTGATTCATTACACAGGAGCAGATGTTGATACAGGTGATGTTGAGGATGCTTAGGCGACAAAGTGAGAGCTAGGGTTTTTTATTTATGTTTTCATTTATGATTATGGATTTTGGAAATTGTAATGCTTTTAATACTACTATTATATAAATTTTGGCGTGTTGTTTGAACATTTTAAAATTTTCCCGCGTTTGGGAATAATAATATTTCGTCGATTGAATTTCATTTTATATCTTTATTTATTTAATTAAGTAATATTCCTTAAGGATGTTACAATGAACACTCAGTCGACATGTCCAAAATCCTTCACAGATTAGCAAGTTTAGAATAAAGAAATAAAAATAAACATAACAAATAAATGTGAAGGAATAAAAAAAATACCTGGTCTTTCAAAAACATAGTAATGTATGGATTGTGGTGTGGGCATGGATTCCATTGTAGGATAATAGATTGGTGATGAAGAAGAATTGTAAGAGAAGAAAATGGGTAACATAAGAGAAATAAGATTTGTCACTTTGTAGTCGGGAATATATAGAAAGAGAAAAGGAAAAGTCATTACTGTTCAAAAAGTCTGTACTTACTGGACAACTTGCTTCATAATTAATACAATTGCTTTGGAATATAAAAGTTAATAATAAGTACGACTTAAAATAAAATCGTTGAAATAATAATTTAAATAAATAATCATTAACCTTTATTTTATGGAATACCAAACAAAAAAATGGATGTCTTCAATTCAAAGATTCAACAAAAAAAATTAACATGAACGATAAGATGAATTACATAAAATCAAAGAAAAAAATAAAAAAAAGATATGATTTCTTTGCATGTGTAAAATTATGAAGATTAAGTGTTGGATCGAGAAAGGTGAAAAAAAGAAGATGAATTGTTTGCTTGTAAAAGGTGAAAAAAAAAACCTTGGTACAAAAACTGAAATCTGGTCATAAACATTAAACACCAGTTGAATTCTGCAGCGTTCTTTGTTGTTTAAGACACTTGCATGTGCTTGAACTCTTCATTTCAAGCCTGTAAACACAAGAAACATATCATGAACGCAAGAATCACTTAGATCAAACTAAATATAAGAAGAAAATTACCTATTTCGTTGAGAAAGCTGTAAAAATAAATCAGATGTCGGTAAAAATACGAAAATTGGCCATCACACATGTGCTACACATTTCATTCATCTGAAAAAAATACAAAAATAGAAGAGAATACAAAGAGATGTGAAGATGTTAAAGAAAGAATAAAAAATGAGTAAAAAAAAAGAGATAAGAAGATGAAGATTATCTGGAGGCCATGGTTTGCTTTAGAAAGCTGAAAAAAAATGAAATCTGGGTTAAACTATTAGAAGAAGATGAAATGTTTGCTTGTAAAAGGTGAAAAAAAAACTTTGGTACAAAAACTGAAATCTGGTCATAAACTTTAAATACCAGTTAATTTCTGCAGCGACAAATACTGAGTTTTTTGCTGTTTAATACACTTGCATGTGTTTGTACTCTTCATTTCAAGCCTGTAAACACAAGAAACATACTATGAACGCAATAATCACTTAGATCAAACTAAATATAAGAAGAAAATTACCTATTTGCTTGAGAAAGCTAAAAAAAAAATCAGATGTTGACAAATACTGAGTTTTTTGCTGTTTAAAGCACTTGCATGTGTTTGTACTCTTCATTTCAAGCCTGTAAACACAAGAAACATAAGATGACCGCAAGAATCACTTAGATCAAACTAAATATAAGAAATATACTTGTTGCTTGAGAAAGCTAAAAAAAAATCAGATGTCGACAAATACTTAGTTTTTTGTTGTTTAAAACACTTGCATGTGTTTGTACTCTTCATTTCAAGCCTGTAAACACAAGAAACATAAGATGAACACAAGAATCACTTAGATCAAACTAAATATAAGAAGAAAAATACATGCTTGCTTGAGAAAGCAAAAAAAAAAAAATAGATGTCGACAAATACTGAGTTTTTTTGCTATTTAAAACACTTGCATTTGTTTGTACTCTTCATTTCAAGCTTGTAAACACAAGAAACATAAGATGAACGCAAAAATCACTTAGATCAAACTAAATATAAGAAGAAAAATACCTGTTTGCTTGAGTAAGCTAAGAAAAAAAATAGACATCGGTAAAAACAGGAAAACTTGTCGTGACCTATCTTCTACTCATTTCATTCATCTGAAAAAGAAATACAAAAACAAAAGAGAATACAAAGAGATGTGAAGATGTCAAGATGTTAGAGAAAGAATCGAAAAAGACAGAGAGAGAGAAGAAGCTGAGAAAGACAGAGAAAAATTGGAAGATAGAGAAGAAGCTGAACAATTTAGGATGTGTGTGAGTGAGAAAGAAGTGAGAAGAAGAGACAAAGAGAAAGAGAAAGAAGTGAGAAGAAAAGATGAGGTTGGCACGAAAGAGGAAGAGGAGCGGACAATGCTAAGAAAAGAGAGAGGGATTATTTTGTTTCTTTTATTTTTGAACGCTCAAAATTTTGAGAGCTTAACACATCATCCTTTATTCCTTTTGTAGATAAAAATAATTAAATAGAAGTAGGTCAGATATATTATTTAATTGAAGAACTTTCCTTTTGTTAGTTTAGAATTGTATATAGTAGTAGATTACTTAAACAATTAATTAAATTCCGCGGGTCTTGCATTAATGTCACAATAAAGGAGGTTCTTGTGTCGTTTGCTTTAGTTCCTGTGCCAACAAATGAGGTATATATTGTGGCTCAGTTTCATGTTTTTGTAGAAACCTTCACAACAGTTCCTTGACAACCATCACAATCCATCAAAGCCCCAGACTTAGATCCCTTGTTGTAAACACCAGTATCATAGTACAAAAAGTTTAATTCAGAGGAAATTTAAAAGGCCAAATATCAAGGTCTAAGACACAAAGAATTCAAATGTTCACGACATGCAGTTTTGACTACAACAATACCATTTGATTATATATGGGAGAAAACATGGACAATACCACTTGATTGAGCATTCAGTTCTTCTTGGACCACAAATTGACAATCCATAATCCATAATCAAAAGCATTGCATAGCCCTTCATAAACTAATATTAGTCACAAAAGAAACATTTCACTAAACCACACAACCATGATGAAAATAAGTGGAGATAGGTAATCTTTTTATTCCAACCATTGATAGCATTAACTATTCTGTCAAGAAATAATACACCTTTTTAAGATAAGAAATACTAACATTCTACTAGTGGTTGAATATCTCTAAATAACTCAACTGCAAACAAAAAATCAAAGGTGATAAGTGATCTAAAAAATATATATCAAAGACAATGTTTAAACTCAAACAAATGAAGCTAGTTGAAAATGACCTTTTGTCCACTTTTTGAAATAAAGATAACGTATTCACTGAACTACAAATAAGACAATTTTTTTAGTAGAAGACATGTTTATAGGGAAAAAAATAATAACAAAGAATGAGATTATAATAAAGCATGGTAAAAAAATAAAAAAAAAAACACAATTTTGGAGCACAAAATATGATAACAAACCATGTTTAGAAAAAAACAAAGTTATTCTGCATTCAACCTTGAAGAAAGGAAGACATCTTTTGAAGAAAGTAAGACATCTTTGGATAGAACAAGTGATTATATTAGACCACATTCTATGTTAACTTTGTCCAGATTCCATGTGAAATGCCAAAATGAAAAAGTAAAAAAACTTAAAAACAAAACCAACAATAAATAAAACAATTTTAGAATCCAAATAGCTTCCAAAAATTTAAATTCATACAAAATTTTAAATAAATAAACTAAACTACATACAAATTTAAATTAAAATATTAAAGGATTTATAGTTTAAGAAATAATCTAACAACAAGTACTAATATAATAAATCATGCTAAAAACATTTAAAAAACAACGTTCTTTGCACAAAATTAAATGAAAAACTCATAATATTGACTACTAAAAACCTTGAAAGGATCTTATGGGAAACAAAGCTTGAGAGCATAGCCAACCTTTTGAATAAGTTGTAATAGTTACATTAGTTATATCTTTTTCTTCCCTATCAATCTGTCAGTGATAAAATGAGTTAACCAAACATGAATTGAGTAATAATGCCTTATTGTGTAGTAAATAAACAAAGATGGCTCTAGATACATTGATTCATACACTACAAACAGTTAACTACCTTTGCTTCTCTTGTAGGAAGGCAAAAATTGGAATCAAGAGTTTCGGCCTAAAGTGGGAATGACTCACCATATATAGAGGCATAATATATAATTAAATATTCTTTTGGAATAACAGTAATAATAATTCGTGGTGTTAAAGCTGCGACAACTTATTTCAAGGGTGGGGTTGAGGGTTTTGTGAGGGGTTGGGGTGAGAATCAAGCAGAAAAACTTAACTTACAACAACTCATTTTCAAGAAAAATAATGAGTACCTTATAACAACTTTAAGAAACCATAGGCATCTTCAGATGAATACGTTGACAAAAGAGGACTTTCAACCCAGGGCATGAACCATACCAAGATCCATACCAAGATGCATAACACTACATAAAAGCAAAATAGAGTAAATTCAATGAAGAATTTAACGAAATAGTGAAATAAAGTTTGAACATAAAAGAAAGCAACTTTGAGAACCATACTTGAGAATGTTGGGCACCAACTCCAGCTACAACACCATTGGGTCCTCTAAAAATAATATGGACATAAGTTTGCCCAACAGATACATAATTAATTAGATTTTGCAACAAAATTAATAATATGGTCTATTGCGTACAATAATGGTTACGATTTAATGAATGTATAAAAATTAAATAATTAATCAAAAATTTAATAAACCAAAGATGATATAGTTGTATACTAGACAAATTAAGTTAAAAATTAAGCATAATTACACATGTTGACACAATATTCTTTACACTTTATTTTTATTCAATATTTAACCTACCAGTAGTCAATATTTAAATTGCAAACACAAGGCCTATTTCATGTAGAGGATAACATTATCAAGTAAGCAAATTACAACAAAAAAGTCTTGCACCTAATAAACTAAATTGATTTTTATGACATTCATGTGATGTTTAAACCATTATTTAAAACACTATAGAATTGCTTTATTTTTAAAGTCAAATATAATTGGCATAGAGAATCACTTCAAGTCTTCATAACAGTAATCACAAGCCAAAACATATAAAATCTTGACATATATTATTTGCATATAACCTTGAACAAAAGGCCAATTAGTATATAAGAAAGTCAAAAAAGTTTATGCCTCATCAGTTTAGAAAAATTAACTAATAAACTTGCAAAAGTTTCTAAAGCATTAAAATATCAAACAAAAGGCCAATTAGTATATAACAAAGACCAAAAATTTCATGTCTGATCATTTTAGGGAAATTAACTAACAAACTTGCAAAAGTTTCCAAAGCATCAAAACCTCAATTCACAAATCATATTATATTTAAACAAAAAAAAAACTTCTACTATTCCAAAGGCATCCAACTTTGAAGAAGAGTAAGAGATACCTTTGGACAATTACAGTTTCCATACCAACACCTGTAGAACACACAATAATATCAATGCCAATAATATTAAAGCAAAACCTAACTACAAGTAAAACAATTTTATAACCCAAATAACTACCAAAAAGTTAAATGTGTACAAAAAGGCCAAATGTAATTTTTGTAGTGAACAAAACGATATTGGTGTAGGAAAATCTTGCAAAGTAGATACCTGCAATAATCACAATTGAACTGCAATACTCATAATTGAAGAGAGTAAAAATACAAGAAACTTTACTTCATACACATGTTACAAACCAAACATCATAGAACAAATGACAACCACGATGAGGAAACCAAATATTTCACTAATATGAGACCAGTATGGTTGCAACCATAATACAATATAAGCAAAACACAACTTTTCCCATTCTTTTTTTCTTGCTATCGCTGCAACAATTCAAATAAAGGAAGAAAAGATTATTATATTATTAATATTATTGAAGATCTAAGATCTCACTAGTTACTTCAAATAAAGGCAAAAAAGTATTATTATATCACTAAAATTATTGAAGATATAGAATCTTACCACTAATAAATTATCGTAGGATGCATCAAATTTTTGCTGAAAGACAAATTAGATGATCTTGGTTAATGAATGGAGCTGAATAATATACCATAAAATAAATTAACCAAACAAAATCTCAAACACTAAAAGCTTACATTTTCAGAGTACTTGTTCTTTGTGTTTGATGAATTGAACCACACTGCAAAACAAAAGATTGTAAATATAATTTCTGTAAAAAAAAATCCCTAAAAACCGAAAAACAAAGCTATACAAAATCAAACATTATTACTTTTTCTTCACCCAAAAATAGGTTTACGAAACACTTGAGAAACCTAAAAAGATTTATGAAAATGAACCTGAAATAACAAAATACACCTTCAAACAACAAAACAGGTAACAATACATATGCAAAAAAGAAGAACAAACCAAAAAACACTCAAAAGTTATTATCTTTTCTTCAAGGTTTATTAAAAGAAAACAAAAAAATTGCGACAAAGGAGTACTGGAAGTCGTTTTGAAACAAAAACGATGATATAAAGATGTGTTTTTTTGGGTTGAGAATTTTCGAGTTGAGAGTGGAGAATATCAAAAAAGGGTTGTGGTGATTTTTTTTAATCGGGTGTTGATTGGTGAGTTAGATTATAGAGATGAAAGAGTTGAATGCATGAGTGCAGAGGCGAGAGACGCGAATATACAGAAACTAAGCTTCATGTGTTCTTGATTAAATATTACATTATTTGTAAGTGTATAATTAAATTAACTTAAATATTTGTATTTTATAAATAAAATATTTACATACAATTTACTTTTATTTCTAATGTATAAAAAATAATTTATTTAATATTTAAAAATTAAAAATAAATAAACATATAAAAGAAATTATACCTTAAATATAATAAATTTGTAATAATGTAAATTAAGTAATACTAATTTTTTTTCAAATCAATTAACATATTAAAAAATTAGTTAATCATTTAATTTTAAATATAATTAATAAGTATTGTTTTAATACTTTTATAACATTTAAATGGAAAATAAAAAATATTGTACTAGTCAAATGTTATTTATCATTTAAAAAAAATATAATAAATATAATTTATTAATAAAAAATTACGTAATAATAAAGTATATTTTGATAATCTTTTAATATATTGATAGTTTTTTAAGTTTTTTTAGAAAATTAATTTTATTTAAAATAGTTTTATTTTTTAAATATAAATTATATTTGTTAGTTACCGACAAAATTTGGTCTTATTTTATTATATATTTTAATTAATTTATTAATATTTATATTTATCATTTATATTTTAATATATATAATTATATTTAAAATATGAATTTTAAATTTTTAAATTAAAAATAATTTTAAAATATTTAAATTAAAGGTAATTCTAAAAATATTTAAAATATAAATAATTTTCAAATATTAAATTAAAAATATTTCTAAAATATTTAAACTAAAAATAATTTTTAAATGTTTAAATGAAAACTAATTTTAAAATATTTAAATTAAAAATAATTTTAAAATATTTAAAATAAAAATATTATTTAAAAAATTAAGTTAATATATATATACTAAAATTAAAAATAAATTTAGTGTGATTTTAATTGAGAAATATTAGCTACAAATATATTTTCTTGCAAATCTGTAACGCTACGAACTAGTTACAATTTTATTCGTTATTTCCTCCCAAATTAGTGAGGAGGGGAGCCATGCCCCCCCTCATACAATAGATTGATTTTTTTTTTCATTATAAATAATAGGTGTTTTGATTTTTTATATAGATATTAAATCAAATATTTATTTCTTTTATAAACATAATAACTAATGCTAATAAATAATAAAATATAAAATAAAATATACTAAAGAATAAATATTAAAAAGATTTATTAATATATTTTTTATTATTTGTTTTCATTATAGTTTGTGTTTCTCATAAATTGTTCTCATATTTCATCTCATCTATTTTCTTTTGTTTCTGAAGAGAAAAAGATCTATTATCTTTTTGCTCTTATTTCTTCTTTGTTCTCTTCCATTCTTGAGGAAGAAAAGAAGAAGGTAATTTTTTCGTCTCGCTTGATGGTGAAATATTAGTTCAATAAGTTATTTAATGAGACTCTTTTATATTGTTTTTTTATTTTATGAACATAGAAGAAAAAATATTGTACTGTGTGTTTTTTATAACCATATTTTAATTGTGGTTCCATTATATGTTTATGCCTTGAGTTTCTTACAAACTATTTTCATTTCTACATTGTTCTCTTCCATTCTCGAAGAAATAAAGAAGGTAATTCTTTTTTATCTCACTTGATAATGAAATATTAGTTTAAGAATTTATTTAATGAGCCTCTTTTATATTAATTTTTTATTTTATGAACATAGAAGAGAAAAAGGATTGTACTGTGTGTTTTTTATAGTTGGATTTTTGATTATCATCGAATTTTCTTTTGATATTTATGTCTCTCAATTTTTATTAGATTATAACAAATTATTTTTTAGTCTTATCTTTTTTTAAACAGGTATATTGATGAAGAATAAAAGAATAGATTCATTTTTTAAAAGTAATAAAAGGGAAACTACTCGTGAAGATGAAAACAGGACAAATTCAACTCTTCCAGATATTCTGAAGCATGATACTAATGATCCAATTGTTCAGTCAGAGGAGCCCCTTTTTAAGGTTCAAAGAATTATAGGAGAGTAGTTTCATATTAATTCTTTGGAACGTGATCCAGGAAAACGTCTTCAAATGTGGGAATATCCAATGAGTTAAAGAGATGAGATTCGAAGAGCTTATTTAAAACGGGGTCGATATCAAATGCAACTTGAAAACTATCTTATTCTAAGGAAAAACATCCAAGGAGATTTCAATCTAATTGGTTTAAAATGTTTCATTCTTGGCTAGATGGAATAACTCAATTGTTAGAAATGGGTGAACTTGAAACTGGTAAAGGAAAACATCAAACTGGCACTTTAAAACGAATTGGTGATACTCGTTGGAGCTCGCATTTTTATTCCATTTGTAGTATGATGAAGCTATATAATGCATCTTGTCTGGTTCAAAAAATTATTGTTGATGGATCAACTTATTCTCAAAGGGGTGATGTTGATGCTGCATTTAATATGTTGTCTTCATTTAAGTTCATATTAATTTTACACATGATGAAAAAGATTATGGGAATTATGGACGATCTTTGCCAAGCTTTGTAGAAACAGTCTCAGGATATACTGAATGCTATGCAATTGGTTTGTTCTACTAAAATTTTGATCTAAAAGTTGAGGGAGGATGGTTGGCAAAATCTATTGAAAGGTGTGGTATTCTTTTGTGAACAACATGACATTGATATTCCTAATTTTAATTCTACTTATGTTGCACGTCATAGTCGTTTTCGACATCAAAAAGATCATGTCACTATGGAACATCATTTTAGGGTGAATATATTTCTTGTTACAGTGGACAAGCAGTTGCAAGAATTAAATGACAAGTTTACTGAGCAAAAAATGAAACTTTAACTCTAGGCAATGCTTTAGTTCCTAAGGATGCCTATAAAGCTTTTAATATTGAGGATATATGCACTCTTGTGAACAAATATTATTCTTTAGATTTTAGTGAGCAAGAGAAGATTAATTTAAAATTTCAACTTCAAAATTTTATTATTATGCTCCTAACTATCCAGATTTGAAGAATTTATCAACCATGCTTGAATTATGTCAATCTTTAGCAAGAACACGAAAGTCAAGGACATTCTACTTGATTGATCGTTTAATTTGTCTTATTTTAACTTTTTCTGTCTCTATAGCTACAACAAAAAGATCATTTTCTGCAATGAAGATTACCAAAACAAGATTGCGGAATAAAATGAATGATGAATTTCTTGCCGACAATATGATTATTTACATTGACAAAGAAATAGCTGAAAATTTTAGTTCTGATTCAATTATTGATGAGTTCAGGGATCTGAAGGAACGAAGGACAATCTTATATATATGTGTGATTTCTTTTTTAGTTATTATTATACTAAATTATGTATTCATTTTTATTGTATTAGTGACAATAATTAAATGTATACATTTTGGATGTATTTGTTTTGGCTCCCCCAACGATGTTGGTCAAGATCTGCCACTGGGTGAGGGATTAGCTAGAAATATGTATTATGGCAAATTTGTGATTATTTTGCTAAGGACGCGCTACAATTTTATTCTTTCGCTATTTTCTCGTAAATTAAGAGGAATTTGCTACAAATATTTTTTCTCGTTTATTTCTCTAACAAAATAGATTTTTTTTTTGTAGTGGCAATCTTGCAACTTTTCTTCAATGTTATATAGCTAAATAAGATGGTTTAATGAAGCAAATATTATAGGAAAGTTGATCAAGATAAAATACTTACTATGCTCCAAGTAAAAAGTGCCGATTGGAATGCAATCTGCAACTACATTAAGCATAACTACTTTCGATACACAAGAATTGAAATACTTCAGTTTTATAGTTGGTTTAAACAAACAAAATATATTTGTATTAAGTAACCAAGCTGCAAATTTTAATGCAAACAAACTAAAGAAAGTTAGTGACTGTTATTTCAAACAATAGAGTTGTATTTTAAAAAGATAAAAAATATTAGAATTTGGAACGAACAATGTAAAAAGAACATCTAGAGAAAAAGGTGTTTTTAATACCCATTCATATCATTAACTTACAAAATGCTTAAAAACAGTCTTTTATCCAAACTACCTACAGTTAATGTGTTAAGTTTAGGCGATTGGAAATCCCTATGGCATGCTGAATGATGCAACCATATGTCAAGGAACTAAAAGCCAAGTACCAAAATAGCCTACAAGCAATGTTTAAAACTATGAACAAAGAAGACAAACTTAAAAAGAAAAAATAATCAGCTTCGAGAAAGATGTCAAATGAGATATAAGCAAATACAAGCATGTCACACATATGCCATTAGTTACGTAATAGAAACTAAGAAAGACTAAGAAAGAATATCTGGCTCATTATCTCCCCTACGTTCTTTATAAGTTCAAGCATGCTGAAGTAATTGACAACTCATTTTCACTTCAAACATGATATAAGATAAAGAATCAATAACATACCGTGGTGTAGGTAGTAAGATCAGAAACTAGACAATCTAGTTACATCTACTAAAAGAGTTTCATACCTTTTAACTTAAGACGTGTTTTTGACGCCATTTCTTCTTGGGATTTTTCGACAATAAACAAATAAACTTACTAATAAGAAATACAAAGATTATACAAAATTACAAAACCACACTCATGAGCATGAAAAAAAAACTGAAACTAAAAAATGTGAATTATAGAAATGGGAAGCCTTGGAACTCACATGCTTAGCCATCCCAAAATTAAAAAATGTAGAAAACAATCATTTTCCAGCAAAAGAAAAGTAGTTACATATTGATATTGATCAGTGAAGGTTTTGAATTCATGTTAGTAGTATGTAGAACTTGAAAGTTGTGAATATACCTATGAATTATTTTTTTGCCATGTAAATAAGCCAGCTCTGATATAAAATGTCGAGTGAAGTTCCAAATAATGTAAGGCCCACTATTTGTACTACCCTAATTTTAAGGGGCTGCCCCAAATCAGTTGGGCCTAGGGCTGACCCATAGGGTGTCCAAAGCCCCTAAGACAGCCTAACCCCTCTCATTTCTGCCACACTTTGCAAAGACAATACTCTTACCCTCTCTTTTCCTCCCAACATAAGCTCTGCTAGGGTTTGGACTTTTCCTTCTATGAGCTCACTCAACTCCATTGTTTCTGCTCACGTAAGTTGATTTCCCCTCCGTGTCTTCTTTGTTTTCAGCTCTATAGTTGTGAGTCTAACTAGGGTTCACCTTGATAACCCATTTTGAATGATTCCACTATTTTTCAGCTCTCGAAGCTACTCCTTGAGCTGTTGTACTCCACGGTTTAGGTGTCAAAGCTCTTAGCTAGCACTTTCCAGGTAAGTGAAGTTAGGATTTTGAGTTTTAAATCATTTTTTGTTTGTTTTTGAGTTTGTTTGGTGTTTGTATGGACTGTATGTTGTTGTGAACATGTGGGATGCCTTGTGTTGTCATTTGGATATGCAAAATGTGGCTGTGCAGGGAGAATATAGGCGAGATCTGATATTCGCCTAGGCGAGACTTACAGAAGCAGGCAAGGTCCACCCTCGAACTCTCGCTCAAGCGGAGAGCTCTTGTTTTGAGTGAGGTACTATCTCGCTCAAGCGAGAGACGATCGCCTAAACGATAACGCGTGGGGGCCTTGGCATGTTGTTGTAGTCTTAGCCCAGGCGAGGGAGCTCACCTTTGGGCGAGGGGTGGCCTCGCTCAAGCGAGGAGGGCTCGCCTAAGCAAGCGTTCGCAAAACCTCCCAAGGCCTCTGTCGCTATCTCGCCTAAGCGAGAGTTTGCAGCTTAAGCGAGAGCACCCCTCTCGCTTGAGCGAGGGCTTCTAGCTTGAGCAAGATATGCTACAGGTCACATTATTTTTCCTCACATGGTTGTTATTGGTTGTTTGATTGGTTGGTTTGCTTAATTTAAAGTATGAGGCATGTGATTATGTATAAAATATCTAAGGGTATGAATTTGTTGGGTGTGTTGGTATGATATTGGCATGTGAAACAAATGGGATGGTTGGTAATGAAAGTGGCATGGTGTTGGTATGAAATATGATATAAATGGATGGAATATGTTATTGGTATGGTTAGGACATAATTCCATGAGCCTCTAGGTGAGACTTCATGGTGGTGCCTAAGTTGGTCAGGACGTAATTCCATGAACCCTGTTAGTGGCAGTTCATGGTGGTGCCCCATCTATATAATCTAGTAAGGATTCAAGGTAAGGTTGCATCCTCACACTCTAAAGAGTCAGTTAGTCTCACATAGAGTGGACTGACTCTTGTGGTGAGAGTAGCAAGAGGCCTGAAACCTATTAAGGGCTAACCTTGTGTGTGGGGTTTGAGACATTGTAACACTTAGCTCGGGGGAGAGCAGCTAGGTAGAGCAAGGAAGTCCACCACAAGTGCAAGCATCCGCTGAATCCGACTAATTATATGTATCTGGATGAGTCGTGTCTGAGTCTTAGTGTATTGTTTGAAGAGTCATAACATGTTTGGTTGACATATATTCATTGGACTGTGAAATAGCATGTAATTGTATGACAAACTGTTTTCGCTCTAGCTTACCCTTTCGCTTGTTTGGTTGTTGTGTGTGTGGTTTTTCTCCTTTTGTGATGATCATCAATTTATTGATGTGAGCAGATGCAAGAGGTACCCGAGGTCGATAGGGAAGCGATGATTCCGCTGCTTAGCTCCTTTGGAATGGTCTCCATTTCTCTGAGTTTTGTTTAGGTTGATGACCCATGTATTATCTTGTTTCTGAATATTTAATGTTTATTGTCAATTCTTGCACTTGGTTATATATTGGTGTAAGACCCGGGAAAAATTAATTAATTAAATAATTAATTAATTAATTAATAAATACGGGTAGAAGGCGTCTTTATGGTATTTATTGTTGTTTAATGTGACGTGGAAAAGTACTAGCGCAAGTGGTTGAGAGTACTTGGTTTGTGTGAGAGGACTTAGGTTTGAGTCCTATGTATGCCAATTGCGTGTTGTTGTTTTATGATTTATTTATATAATATGTAAGAGTATGGAATTTGAAATGTAAATTTATGTTGATTGTGTATATCACCAAATGTGGATTGGCATAGTGGTTGTGCTTTGGCCTTGTGAGTGGAAGGTCACAGGTTCAAACCTTGGTAGACAGAACTTAACCTTTATTTTATTAAATTTGGTTTGGGGTGAATGTGGAAAGGTAGAGAACCTAGCAGAATGGGGGCAGGCCAAGAGGGTTGGAAAACTATCAAATAATTAACATTAAGAGGAATTAAAACCCACCCTAAGCCCAAGTTCGTTTTATTTTTAAAACCCATCTTAAAGGCAACTATAAAAGCCAAAATTTAGGTAAAGGAAAGGGTTTTGTTGTGCGAATTGGACAAGGTTGGAGTGGATCGAGTGCATGATCAGTGAGGGAATCTACATTTCTCGCTCAGGTGAGAACAGCAAAGACGCATACCCTATTGCCATACGAGCTTCTCGCTCAGGCGAAGAGGATGGGTTTTGAGCGACACAGATTCTCGCTCAGGCGAGTAAGGTTCGCCTAAGCGAGATAGTGAGGGAGTTACACATGTTGAGCGCGACTTCTCGTCTAGGTGAGGGTTTTGTGGGTTTTGAGAGAACCAGGGTCTCGCCCAATCAAAATGGCCTCGCCTAAGCGAGATGTTGTGGCCATGTGTGATACTTTGTTGCCTTTTAGCCCAGGCGAGTTTGGAAGGGGTGTTTGGGCGAGAGATAATCTCCCCTAGGTGAGAGGATCTCGCTTAAGCGAGATAACGTGGTGTGGTCATTGTTTTAAGCTCGCTCAAGCGAGGTGGTTTAGCCTAGGCGAGGCTGTGGGCTTAGCTTGGGCGAGAGGTCCCTAGCCTAAGCGAGTTTATGCGAATTATTGTGTTTCTATGTGCTTGTGAGTGTATTTTGGCTGTTTATACTAAGGTAGGGTTGTATATGCATGTGTGTGGTGTTTGGGCTTGAAGGACTAAGTCCAATAGGGGTCTTGGACACATGATGGGCATGGAACTGGTTGAGTTCCCGTCGGCTACTAATGGGCGAGGAGTCCTTAGTATGGTGATTGCATGTGTTGGGCGCACGATGGACAAGGAACTGTGATGTTCCCGTCAGCTACTATTGGGCGAGGAGTCCATAGTATGGTGATTGCGTGCGTGTCAGGGTCCAGGTGAGAAGACTTGGATGATTTACTACAGACGAGGAGTATGTAGGGCAGGACTATGAGCGGGATAGGCTCATAGGGTTGGACCATGAATGATTTAATTTCGTGGAAGCATAGTGAAGTCCCAAGATCTAGTTCATGCATATGACTCATGAAGGATTATGAGGTCATGGTGGGATGATTTGAAAAGTATGAGAATTTAATTATGATTATTTTGGGTTGGGAAACATATTTATATTCATGTTTGTTTATATATATATATATATATATATATATATATATATATATATATATATATATATATATATATATATTGTGCATAGCTCATCCTTTCTCTGTGTGTGTGGCGATGATCGGATAACTTGTTATCCGGGAGCAGATGATGTGATATGTGGGCCAGGAGATGCTTAGACTCGGAGCGAGGGCTAGCAGGGGATGTTTTTGTATATACATATACTTTTTGTGTTATCATTTTAACTTTGAGAATACCATGTAAACTTGGCGGGAGCCATTATTTTATTTCAGTTTTATGAAATTATGGACTCCTACTTTTATGGATTATTATATATTAAAGTTTTAAATTTCCCGTGTTTTGGGAAATAGTTTATAATAAATGCGACAATTATTGTATTTCGAATTTTATTTATTTAATATCAGTAATATTCCTTAGGGATGTTACAATTGGTATCAAAGCAAAAGTTTTGAAAATATTTTTAAAATATTTTGGGGCTAGTGGGAAGTGAGCTTATCGATGTGTTTGTTTGTGCGTGTTGTGTGTTGAATGTGGAAGATGTGTGTGATTTTTGTTGACTCAGTGATTGATTTATAACAGTTGTGATGTTGCGTATCCAGGCTATGGCTGCTAACAGGAGGAGGAGGAGTTGTGGTGCTGATGACATCGCGGAGGCGATTAACTGGATGGTGGATGCGATGCAGTGACCTGTAGCGGCACAACCTAGGATGACGATTGCACCAGTTAGGGTGCCAACTATGGAGGATTTCCTACGCCACAAGCCAGCAGAGTTCACTGGCAAGGCCTCCACTGATGAAGCGGATGCATGGCTCCGCAAGTGCGAGAAGATTTTCAGGGTGATGAACTGTGAGGATAAGCAAAAGCTGCTCTTTGCTACCTATCTGCTGAATGAGGATGCAGAATATTGGTGGACAGGTATGCAACAACAAATGGAGACTCGGGAGGAGTCGGTGACTTGGGCAAACTTTAGGACTCGTTTCCTGGAGAAATATTTTCCAGATACTGCTAGACAGGACCGAGAGGCAGAGTTCCTTGCACTGCAGCAAGGGGATATGTTAGTACAGGAGTACGTCAACAAATTCGAACATCTGGCGAGATACTCCTCACAGAATATGACTGAGGAATGGAGGTGCTTGAAGTTTGAGCGAGGACTCAAACATGAATTGAAGAAGGTAGTAACGCCTCTGAGAGAGAGGAGATTTCCAATCTTGGTGAAACAGGCTAAGAGTGTTGAACACTTGGAGAAGGGACCTGGTCCTATTGTGAGCCGATATTAGAAGAATGTCGCGGAGGCTAGGCAGATGAAAAAGTCGTACAGCCGGCCTCAGACATCTCAGGGTCTCACTTGCTACCAGTGTGGCGGACCCCACCTGAAGAGGAATTGCCCACAACTGGCAGGAGGAGTAGGAGGGTCAGGCGACCATCGCAAGTTTTTTATATGCGACAAACCAGGACACTTCGCCAATAATTGTCCAGAGAAGAAGAGTCTTAGCACGAAGAAACCAACAGCGTCGCCAGCAGAGCGAGCTAGGGCAGCGGGCAGAGTCTTTGCCCTGACTACCACCGAGGCTACACAGTCGGGTAATCTTATCCTTGAACCTTGTGTGTTGTTTGGTAACGTAGTACTTGTGTTGTTTGATTCCGGGGCAACCCATTCTTTTATTTCTAATGTGTGCGTGGGGAGATTGAATTTGGTGACATGCGATTTGTGATGTGAGTTGCTTGTTTCAACTCCTTCCTCAGGTCAAGTGGCTACCAGTTCAGTCTACGTTGGGTGTTCTATGGAAGTGGCAGGTTGCAGATTCAAGGTGAACTTGGTGTGCTTGCCTTTGGAGGGACTGGACGTAATTTTGGGGATGGACTGGCTGTCTAACAATCACGTCATAATTGATTGTGGATGGCGCAGTTTGGTATTCCCAGAACATGAAGGATTGGAGCTAATCTCGGCTCAGAGGGCAATAAACAAAGTAGAAGCCTGAGCCACTTGCTTTATGATAGTGGCTCATGCAGAGAAGAATAGCACTGCCGAGAAGATCAGTGTGATTCCAAAAGTGGAGGAGTATGTTGACGTGTTTCCAGATGAAATACCCGAGTTGCCATCGAGTAGGGATGTAGATTTCTCCATCGATCTCATCCCTGGAGCTGGCCCAGTGTCCATGGCGCCCTATAGAATGGCACCAGCGGAGTTGACTGAGTTGAAGAAGCAAATTGAAGATTTGCTTGAGAAGAAGTTCATCCGGCCAAGCGCGTCGCCCTGGGGAGCACCGGTACTTCTAGTAAAGAAAAAGGATGGCAGTTCAAGGTTATGTGTGGATTACCGTCAGTTGAATAAGCTGACCATAAAGAACAAGTATCGACTGTCGAGGATAGATGATCTGTTGGATCAGCTGAGGGGAGCCGTAGTGTTCTCTAAGATTGATTTGAGATCTGGATATCATCAGATCTTCATCAAACCAGAGGATGTGTAGAAGACGGAGTTCAGATCACGCTACGCGCATTACAAGTATGTAGTGATGTCGTTCAGGGTGACAAATGCTCCTGCTATTTTCATGGACTACATGAATAAGATATTCCGATCGTACCTGAATCAGTTTGTTGTCGTGTTCATTAATGACATACTAATATACTCTGAAAGTCGGGATGTACATGCGGATCATCTGAGAGTGGTGCTGGGAATTCTCAGAGAGCATAAATTGTATGGGAAGCTATCAAAGTGTGAGTTTTGGCTGGATGAGGTACAGTTCTTGGGCCATGTCATCTCAGCTCAAGGTATAGCGGTTGATCCAGCCAAGATTGAAACAGTGGTGAAGTGGGAAAGGCCACAGATTGTGATTGAGGTGAGGAGTTTCTTGGGCCTGGCAGGTTATTACAGGCGGTTTATGGAGAGGTTCTCCAAGATGGTGAGTCCTTTGACTCAACTCACTAGAAAGGATCAGCCTTTCTCTTGGACGGACGAGTGTGAGATTTGTTTTGAGGATATGAAGAAGAGGTTGACCACTACACCAATATTAGTTATTCCTGACACCACCAAGACGTTTGAGGTGTACTATGATGCTTCATACCAGGGTCTAGGTTGTGTGTTGATGCAGGAGAAACGACATATTGCCTATGCATCTCGTCAACTGAAGGTGCATGAGAAAAATTATCCTACACATGACTTAGAATTGGCGGCAGTGGTTTTTGCTCTCAAAACATGGAGGCATTACTTGTATGGAGCACAATTTCAGGTATTCAGTGATCACAAGGGTTTAAAATACTTGTTTGATCAAAAGGAATTGAATATGAGGCAGAGGCGCTGGATGGAATACTTGAAGGACTATGACTTTGAGTTACTATACCACCCTGGTAAGGCTAATGTCGTAGCAAATGCTCTGAGCATGAAGAAAGCTCATGTGTCGGCTATGATGATTAAGGAGTTGGAGTTGATTGAAAAGCTACGAGTTGATTAAGGCAGGTCACATACGGTGCAACATGTTGAGGATCACTAATGAGTTCCTGGATGAGGTTTAGGTGGAGCAGGGTAAGGATCAGGAATTGCAGCATATTATTAGTGAGTTGGGCACAAAAAAGAGAAAAGATTTCAAGATGGGTAGAGATAGTATCCTGCGATTCAAAGAGAGGGTGTGTATACCCAATAGCCGGGTATTGAGGAAAATGCTCTTGGATGAAGGGCATAAGAGTCGTCTTAGCATACATCCAGGTATGACTAAGATGTACAAGGACATGAAGGCAACTTTCTGGTGGACTGGTATGAAAATTGATGTGACAGATTATGTAGCATCTTGCTTAGTGTGTCAGAAAGCGAAAATCGAGCATCAGAGGCCAGGTGGTACGTTGGAGCCTCTTGAGATTCCTCAGTGGAAATGGGACAGTATTTCCATGGATTTTGTTATGTATCTACCAAGGTCAGTGAGAGAGCATGATTCCGTTTGGGTAATAGTGGATAGACTGACAAAGTGCGCCCACTTTCTGCCAATCAATCAAAAGATGTCTCTAAATAAACTAACAGAGTTGTATGTCAAAGAGATAGTCAGGTTACATGGTGTGCTTACAAGTATCATATCAGATAGAGATCCGAGATTTACATCGAGGTTCTGGCAATCCCTGCAGGTAGCACTGGGCACACAGTTGAGAATGAACTCAGCTTATCATCCTCAAACATATGGGCACTCTAAGAGAACCATACAGTCGCTGGAAGACTTGTTGAGGACTTGTGTGTTAATAGCTACCATTCCAGCATCGGGATGGCACCATACGAGGCATTGTATGGTAGGAGATGCAGGACTCCATTGTGTTGGCAGCAGGATGGGGAGTTAGTGGTGCTTGGGCCAGAATTTTTACAGCAAACCATTGAGAAAGTGAAGGTGATACAGGACCGTATGCGTGCGACTTAGAGTCGGCAGAAATCTTATGCAGATAAGAGGAGGAGGCCACTTGAGTTTGAGGCAGGTGATCATGTATTTCTCAGGGTTACTCCAACAACAGGTATTGGGAGAGCTCTCAAGTCGAGGAAGCTGACTCCTAGGTTCATCGGACCATACCAGATTACGAGGAGAATCGGACCAACAACGTACGAGATTTCCTTGCCACCCACTTGGCAAATCTGCACAACGTCTTCCATGTATCACAACTGAGGAAATATGTGGCAGATCCTACTCATGTGCTGGAGCAGGATAATGTCCAGGTACGCGAGGATCTGACTATGAGAGTTGGACCGGTGAGAATTCTGGATTCTTAAGTCAAACAACTCATAGGGAAGGAGATTTGCACTATGAAGGTTCTCTGGGACGAGACAACCCAAGAGATGACTTAGGAGATGGAGGATCTCATGAGGAAGTCTTATCCTCACCTTTTGCTGGTAAGTCCTATTTTCGAGGACGAAAACTTTTCAAGGTGGGGGGAATGTAAGACCCGTGAAAATTAATCAATTAAATAATAAATGCGGGTAGTGAGAGCCTTTAAGGCATTAAATATTGTTTGATGTGTGATAGGAGTTGGGTTTGAGTCCTATGTATGCCATTTATGTGTCGTTTGTTTTATTATTAATTTTAATAATATGTTGAGCATGGGGAGGAATAATGTAACCTTATATTTATAGGAATTGTCACAAAACAGGAATTGGTGGTTTGGTTGTGCTTTAACTTTGTATTGGTGAGGGTATGGGTTCGAACCTTGGTGAACCAACTTTAACTCTCTTTTTGCTAAATAATTGGTGTGGCTTCAATTTGACAGGGCATAGAAAACCCTAGGAGAGGGGCCCCCAAGGGGGCTGAAAAACCATTAAACCATGGGCTTTGATAACAATTAACTTCACCATTAAAACTCATTTTCGTTTTAGCTCATTTACCTAGCATTAAGGCCTTTAAAAGGCAAATTCTGAGAGGGAAGAGGGGTTTTTGGAGGCTGTTTTCTGAGGGCTTTGCAAGGTGTGCGAAAATATAAAGTTAGTTGAGAGGATATTGGCAATTGAGTGCGGAGTGAACGAAAGGTGTTAGGCTGCCTAGAGATCAAGGAGGGATTCTCAACAATCTACATTTTTTCTAAGCAAAGGCATCTAGGTTAGGGGAGCTGAACCCGTAATTGTAGGTTTTGATAATATTGCATGATTGTGATGAGTTTATACCGTGGATTTCATGATATATATGAGATTAATTAAGAGTTTGGGAGTTTTGGTATTGCTTTATTGATAATCTTACCATAAATGTATGAAAATGATGCTTTTATACACTATATATATTGGTTATGGTTTCAAGTTCGATTTGTTGAAGATTATATATTGTGTTTACAAATGGTCATATGTTGTGCATTGTTTACAAGTGTGGAGTGTGTTTGGGGTACGTTCACTATTGTTGCGTGTGTAAAACAGTGCCAGAGTCTGCAATTCTCGCTCAAGCAAGCCAGGCTCGACTAGGCGAGATTTGTAGAGACTCGATTACAGGTTCTGCTGAGCATTTCGCTCAGGTGGGATGTTTTGGTTTTGTGCGACAGGCCATCTTGCTTACGCGAGTGTGCCTCGCCTAAGCGAGAAATCGTGAAGGTATTTTGTTTTCCCATGCGTGTCTCGCTCAGGCATGAAGTTCTGTTTTTAGCGAAAGAGCCTCTCGCTCAGGCGAGCCTTCCTCGCCTAAGCGAGAAGTTGTGGTATGTTGGGTGTGTTGTTTAACTCGCTGCCTAGGCGAGGTTCTTTAGCCTGGGCGAAGGGTGGTCTCGCCCAAGCGAGAAGAAGCTCGCTCAAGCAAGAGTTCGTGGACTGCGACTGCTGCAACGTGCTCGCTCAAGCGAGTGGGCCTAGCTTAAGTGATATAGGTTGGGCTGTTTGGACGAAGGCTTTTAGCCTAAGCGACGTAATATGCTATTGGGTGATCAAGGCAAGTGTTAATGCTGTGTCAGATTGGATGTGTTGGAATGGTGATACGTGGTCTACAAGACTTCTAAGATATCTTAAAGGTCAACTTGCTGGTATTCCTTGAGTTGTGGCTCGGAACGTATCCTGGAGTTGTGGCTCGGGATAGCGGATGAACACGAGGAACTCTTGAGTTGTGGCTCGGGTTGGCGAGTGTTGTCAGTGTGAGTGTGTTGGTTGTGGCCAGTACGGATGGGTCCAGACGGACTACCCTCCTCAGTAATTAGCAGACGAGTTTGGTAGTCTTGGGATGTTACGGACTATGTTTGTATTTGGGAACTCCACTTGGCGTTATGGTGTATGATCTGTAGCATGGTTTCCCGCACGTGCTCTATCTGTTGTGGCCGATAGGTGTGGCAACAAGGCATCTTGAGATACTCACAGGAAGACGTAGAACACGGTTAACATGGTTGTGGCCATGTGGAAGGAAAGGATGAGGTTCCTTTGATGCGAATGGTTATCACACATGGTTGTGGCCATGTGGGATGAAAGAAGGGATTTTTCTTTGATGTGTTTTGTTATATGTATATTTGATATATATGTGTTTATTATATTAGCTCACCCTATCTACTTGTGTTTGGCGATGATCGTGTACGCGATACACGTGAGCAGAGGATATTGCAGGTGGAGCTGGTGAGACTTAGAGTCGAAGCGGAGCTATTCGGGGATGAAAAGTTTTATCTGCAGTTTTTAATGTTTTTGCTTTGAGTGATTTGCAGACTTTTCCTTTCTCGGAATTTAGTTATGTATTGGATTTACACCTATAATTATGAATTGAGGTATTTCATTATTGCTTATTAAGTTTTAAATTTCCCATATTTTGGGAAATGATCCTTTAATAAATGCAGCTAATGTGATATTTCTTTACTTTTTATTTAAACTCCGTAATATCCTCAATGGAAAATGCCTCAAAACTTTTGCAGGAACTTTACGCTCATATTGAGGTTCCACAAACTCATAATTGAGTTTAGGAAATTCCTTCCATCGTGAAGATTTACAACTTTTCCGGAAATCAAGGTTGTTATTCTCTTTCCAAAATAACATGCAATCTTTGGGACATACATAAATCTTCTTATAATCAAGGCCTAATTCACTAATCACAGTCTTTGTTTTGTGAAAAGATTCAAGAATATTCTAGTTAGGCATTACTTCTTTCAACAATTGTAAAAGCTTAGTGATCAAAGCATTAATCCACCCATGAAGACACTCAATAAATACATTCAAATAACAAAAGATGAAGTTGAGAAAATTTTACATCCAGGATAGATATCTTTATTTTCCTCATGAATCAAATTTATAACTTTTTACGTTCATATTAGGACCCTTTTTGCTTCCTTTTGCTTCTGAAACATTTCTAAATGTTTCGTACAATAAGCCATCAATATCATCTTGTATGTCTTCTTTATGTTCCATATCATCATCATGTATTAATGGTGAATGTATTTCTTCTCCATGGTGAACCCAAACATTGTATCCTTATAGAAAGCCAAAAGCTATTAAATGATCACACACCACATGTCTTCTTACCCAACAAAATCTTTTACGACTCACACAAGGACATAAAATCTCTTGTCCCATAACCCCTCCTCTAATGTATGCAAAATCTAAAAAAGACTCTTCACCATTGATATACTTTCTACTAAACTCCTCCTCTAGTATATAGGAAAAAATTTCTAAAAAGGTTTGAACTCAACTTAGAATCCCTTCACCAATGCATCAAATACTCTTCAATACAAAGATGGAGGAAAACGATACAGCAAATACCGAGTCAGCAAAAGAGCATGACGGAGGAGCACGAGTCATCGTAGGATTGTGACACAAGAGAACGAGAAAGTAGGGGAGTGCGATAGAGGAGCAATAGTCAGCAAAAGAGTGTGACAAGTTGATGGCACGACGACAACAAGGTTTTGCCAAGAGAGTGTTTTGCGAAAGCTATAGTTCGACTAAGATTAGATTCATGAGCCAAGATGAGATTCACGAAGAACGAAAGGAAGAAAGAGATTGTGTGAAATTGGAGTTAGGGTTTATAGATAATAACTTGGGGATGAGGATTCAATGGGATGTCTTCTATTTGAGCAAGGTTTGACGATGTTAACGTTCAACGATGTGTTGGCATAAGGATGGACGACAATGGGTTCATGATAACGCTGTTGTAAGACTCAAGCAAATTAAATAGTTAAGTAAATAATTATTTAATAAATGCGGGTATTGGAAGCCTTTAAGGCATTTAATGTAGAGGGTTATGACGTGGAAAAGTGCTAGCTCAAATGGTTGAGAGTACTTTGACTGTGTGAAAGGACTTGGGTTCGAGTCCTATGTGCGTCAATTTTGTATGTTATTTTAAATGTGTACAATTATTTTATTGATATATTTGAGTGTGAAATGTGATAATGAAATCCTAAAATATTGGGGATTATCACAAATGTGATTTGGTTGAATTGATTGTGTAATTGCCTTGTGATTGAGGGGTTGTGGGTTCAACCCTTGTTGAGAACAAATTAGCCCTTTATTTTTGTTAAAATGCTTGTGGTATGAATGTGAAAGGGTGGGAAAAACCCTAGAACTCTTAGGCCTCCAAGGGAGGGGAAAGACAACAGCCCATAATGAGATATGAAAGACAATTATACTTAATTAAAAGCCTTTTTCATTTTTTTTATTAACCATAATTAAGAACCATATAAAAAGGGAAATTTGGGTAATTAGAAGGGTTTTGGTGAAGTGAGATATGAAAGACAATTATACTTAATTAAAAGCCTTTTTCATTTTTTTTATTAACCATAATTAAGAACCATATAAAAAGGGAAATTTGGGTAATTAGAAGGGTTTTGGTGAAGTCTGAAATCTAGAGTGAAAGGGGATAACATGTGATGGTATGAGCGGGGAGGTTCATACTCGATTACTCTCCTGTGGGGATATGAGCGAGGTAGGTTCGTATGTTCCGTGCTCATAGTGGAGAGATGTTGCGTGCGGGGAGGTACGTAGCTTGAGGATCACATGTGTTGGACTACGGGCGGGTAGGTCCGTAGAGTAGGACTACGAGCGAGGAGGTTCGTAGAGGCAAGACCACGAGCGGGCAGGTTCGTGTGAGCATCATGAAATCCTGAGTCCATGGCTAACCTTGTTGTATGTTAGAGGTTGAAAAGCCTTGGGGTGTGTTGTGAATGTAACCAAGGTCTATCTATGATAATAAGATTGGGTGTTTTATATTATTTAATTCATGTGATTTCTTATATTGTTGAACTCACCCTTTTTGGTTGTGTTTGGCGATGATCGTGTAACTCGTTACACGGGAGCAAATGATACTACAAATGATGTTGATGGTGCTCGGACTGCAGAGTGAGGGCTAGCAGGGCTAGAGCTAGGGATTTTTACTATTCATTTTATGGTTTTATGGAAACTTGTAATAACTTTTGATTTAATTTCCTTTGAGTATTGTTGCATTGAATATTGAATTTTGTTTTCCTCGCGTTTGGGATAATAAATGTTGTGACGTTTAAACTTCTTTTATATCATTACATTTTAATTAAAGTAATATTTTTTTAAGGATGTTACAGTTGTCGTTGATGCGATCAATTTAATACTACAAAACTATAGCAACATTAGTATTGCTAAGATAGTAGTCAACAAAATAGAAAGGGTAAAGTAACCCAAAGTCGTCTCCCAATGAGCACGGAATTGCTTTTTAACAAATTAGTTCTTATAAAAACTATACAAAAGAGTTAGTCAAATAAAATAAAATAAAAATATGAAAGGATTAAGATAAAAAAAGAAATAAGTGGAATTGAAAAGATAAAAAAAATAAAAAAAATAGTAAAGAAAATAGATTGATTCCATTGCTTTTTCAAAACAGATCCATCATCGGTTACCCAAAGATTATTGCTCAATTAATTATTGTTGTAGATTTGCAGATTAATCAATGTAAAGTCTCAATCAAATTTTACTATGCCTAATCATGTCTATTCTTTTATCTCCTCACCAAATAAAAAGCTTAATTAATCAAAGTATAGTCTCCATTAATTTTAGTTAGAGTAAATACCTTTAATCAAAGTAAAGTCTCAATTATTGGTAAAAACTCATTCAATCACATGAAAGTTTCTAAATAAAATCAAAGTAAAGTCTCAATTAAATTTAAAAACACTTGGACTCATATGATCAACATGCATATAGATTTAAAATCATTACTTTTTATGTGATTCAAAGATAAAAGACATAGATGAATTAAAACTTCAACAATAATAAAAAGAACAAAGAAATTATTTCATTCTAGTCTCAGAATCCATAATAAAATTACAATGGAATTAACAAAAGAAGTTTAGCAATCCATAGAATGCAAAAGTAAAATAAAAATAGAAGAAGAATAGAGAGAGAAAAAGGAAACGAAATTAGGCCCCCCTAAGGGTTCCTAAACTTCGAAGTCTCAAGCTTATTTCAATGCTTCTCCCTTGGTCTCTTTATATAGGACTTGGATTGGACTTTTCTGTGGCTAAAATCTCTCAAATATAGTTTCAGATAAAGATAAAGATAAAGATAAATATTTAAAAATATTTGAAGAGATATAGACTATTTGACAAATATAGTTGGTTGATAATATCAATATCTAATATAATTAAATTAATTAATTACTTAAAGATATATGATAAATTATCACCAACTAATATTTGTATTCATTTTCTAAGTAAGCCATTTTCATTCCTGTAGTCCAAATTTGTTGGGAAATCCAAAAAGATGAATATTTTCACTTAAACTCCTTTAGTTTGACCAGTATTTGACCAAATTTGATAGAATTTGCAATGTTTGACTAGTCTTTGAATGATTAACCAGAGTTGACTCGTTGACTATCCATTGAGAAGCTAACACATGACATTCCTCTCTTTCTCTCAAATGAAGCTTTCTCTCTCCTCCCTTAGGGTTTTGTTGTGTTTCACGGTGCGGGGGAAGCTCGCAACAGTGGTGGCTTGAATCTAGTTGTTCATGCTTGGAGGCACTAGTTTCGTGATGAAGGAACAAGGAGGAAGTTGTGGTGCTGCATCCTGAACGTTAATGCTTCCATGATGGATCTAGATCGGAGGCAATCTAAACTGGTTTCTGTGATGTGTATATACTGCAGGTGCATCGCACATATCAATTGTGCATGAATGGTGGAGTCGCAGGTGCAAGCATTGCCATGAATTCTTTGCGTGGAGGTTCAAAGCAGTTGTTTCTCCGAACTGGTGGTGTTTGATGGTGATGGCGACACTAGTTTGATCACGCTGGTGGCATCGCATTGGCTCGTAATGGCTTTGCACACGTGAATGAAAAGTGGTCAGTGTTGCCATGGAGGTTTTGCGAGGAGATCTGCGGCACCACTGTAGATGCGTGGATGCATTGTTGTGTGGTGGAAGCTGCCTTTGCTGTTCGAATAGGCGTTGCTCCGGTGAGTTGCAAGCACGAATGATGGTGGTGGCAGCCGCAAGGTGGACTGAGATGGTGGCTAACCTAGGGTTTATGTTTGGGAAGAAGATGATGATGACATGGCACTACTTCATTGGTTGAATTTTGAGTTGTTTAATCATGACACGTATCAATATGTGGTTGGACATATTTGAAAGTTAAGGATTGCCACATGGCATGATTTGAGTGTCTCTAATTAATGAGTGGAAAGAGGGGTGAAAATAGACAAAGACAGGGGTGTAGAATAAGTTTTTGGTGGCCCAACTAGAAAGAGGGGAGTGTATAACTAATGTATGGGGTGCAAAAGTGATTTTTCCAGAACTTGCTGATTTTAACCTTATTCAAAGGTGGTTTGTAACTTCAATCAATTTATTTTTCTTGAATGAGCTTAATCTTAACTTCAGTTGTATCAACAAACATTAAAATATCCAAGAAATAATTTATGCAACTAAAAAATCACTTTTTAAGATCTTTCATTTTATTCCACGATCTTGTTTTGATAATCTTCATTGTAGAAAATGATACATGAATAGTTAAAATAAGATGAATTAGATGATCAATCAAGTAAAATGTATTTAATTTGTTTGTTCTTACTAAAGATTGATATAATTCAATAATGGTTGATAAATTCTTCAAATTTGAATGGTTAAGAGCATTAACAATGAAATGTTGGAGTGAAATTTGAAACTAATAATCTCTTTATCAATATATCTGTTTTTTTTAGTTTAAGACAAAAATATAATTTATCATAATCTTATAAAAAATAGAGACGTAATTACTAAAAAAAATACAAACAAGCCACAATTAAAAATCGATTATGAAAAAATACATAATACATTATTTTTTCTCCTATATTTATAAAAAATGAATAAAAAAATGCTCATGAGATAAAAAATAATGCTAACTATTAAACTAATATTTAAGTATCAAGTGAGACAAGAGAGAGTTATTATTTTTTTTCAAGAATGAAAGAGAATGTTCCTGCAGAGAACAAATAAGATAAGTTAGGCACAAGCGTCACCTTACCATGTAGTCCGCTATCTCTTCAGTTGGCCTCTTCCCAGTCGATACATGTCAGCTTGAACCCAGGAGGGGTTACCTACAGAAGAGTCTCCGAAGCTCAAGTAAGCCAAAGCTCTTAGAGAGTCAAATCAGTGATTAATGAATGCGTACCTTTAATTATTGGGGTCCACGCGTATTCATAGAGCATTAATGATGCCTAGTTATCCCATGGGTCGGGCCTTGACTTGGGTCCTAGCTTGGGCCATGAGTGGGCCTAGGCCCCAACCCAGGCCCTTAAGGCCTATTGGAGATGGGGGCTTCTATTTTACTGTCTTTTAGAGTTGTCGGCCTGGAGTAAGCAGCCCTGACCGGCTACCTACCTTGACAACTTATATTGGTTATACGAGGTGTAGGTCATTCCTTCAGATGTATAGGTTAAAACCGGTACAAGTTAGGCTAACTCGGCCTAGGCTGGATACTTGGCTGCCTTGATATACACATTGTTTGCTTATATGGGCAAGTTTGGCTAGGTGTGGTACACCAGTCCCCCAGCCTTGTCCGATATGAGATGTCGGTCAAGGGTGATATGTGTTGGTATGCTAGCGGAATCGGCTAGGTGTGATACACTAGTCCCCCAGCCTTTAAGTGTGGTGAATAGTGTTAAGGCTAAAAAGTGGTAACCGTCAGTAGGTGAAGGGGCGTCAGTGGTCAAATCGAAAAAGTTTTGGTGCCGTCGTTTTGAAGTGTCATATCCTTCGCAATGATGGTGTCAATTGGTCTGGGTATTATTTTGGCGGGAAGAGTTTCGTCGTTTGGGATCGTGGACTATAAATATGGGTTTGAAAACAGAAGAGGGGTTACTTGTTTCATTTGCGAGAGTTCTGAATTCAGAGATCTTGTGTGCGTAATATTGTCCGACTAGTCCTCAATTTCGACCGACATCTTCTCGTAAAAATCAAAACCAGCTATGTCTAGTAGTGGTAACGTGTCTACGTCTAGTAGTAGTGAAAGTACGGAGTCAGATAGAAGTAAGGATAGGCAACTTGGCAGAGAGGGTACGAGTTCTGGAGTTGTTACGAGCGGGATGCCAATGGAGGTTGTGAGGGAGGTTCGAGAGGATCCCCCCCGAAGAGTTGGAGGAGAGCAACTGGCCGGCGAAAGGCGGCTATGGGTGGGCTGCTGCTGACGTTCGTGACCAATCATCTTTATTCAGATCGTCCCGTCTGCTGAACTCTTGGCCAAACTGCACGCCCGTCATCTCCAAGGGTGTCAGTGGGGACATTGTTTCGCTAGAAAGGGTGAGTGCTATTGACCGGGTATGCCATGGGCAGGAGGGGGCTACCGAGAAGTTCTTCTACATGTATATGTGCCACTTTTCTCAGCTTCATGTGCGATTGCCTTTAGACGATTTCACTATGGGTGTGTTGCGGGCGTTGAATGTGGCACCTACCCAGCTACATCCGAATAGTTGGGCCTACTTGCAGGCTTTCCGCATTCTGTGCCAGTCCTTATATTTGGAGCCCACTCCCTATGCTTTCTTGTATTTTTACGACACCAGACCTCGGCGGCCGGCTACTTGACTCTCTTTGATTAGTCGCCCCAGCATCAGCAGACTGGATGCTTTTTCCCAATCTTTCAAGCATTTCAAGGATGGGTACTTCAAGGTCGTCGTCAAGGAAGGAGGAAAAGCTTATTTTTTGAACGCAGACGGAAGTCCCAAGTTCCCTTTGAGTTGGACAAACAATCCTTCTTGGTATAAGGACATGGGGATGGATGAATTATCGGTTGGTGATAAGGAGGTTGTGGAGACCTTGTTGAAGTTTGTCGATAAGTTGCCCACTAAGGGCCTAGTTAGGGTTTATAATTCGGTGCACCCGATAATAGATATCGAAGGTATCTGTTTATTACTTAAGCTGTGTTAATAATACCAAGTTATTTTGATCCGAGTTGTGATGTATCATTGTAGGGCATATGGCGCAGTCTAGAAAGAAGAATCTGGCGCTCTTTAAAACGTTGAGGAAGGAAATGGCTGCTAAGGCCAAGGCGGCTGGGAAGGCTGATGTTCCCAACTTACAAGAATCGGTGGTGGAGGTCCACGTGCACGGTGGGACGAAAAGGAAGGTTAAGCTTCCGCCTCGACCCAGGAAGGGAAAAGATGTGAAGAAGATAAGGGCGGCTCTGCTTGGAACGGCTAGCGGGGCGGGGTCAGCTAGTGGGGAGAAGGGGCCGGAAGCTGGGTTGATCGAGTTGCCGGAGATATCCGTGAGGAAGGATATTTCAATCACCCTTCCAGATACCGTTGTAAATTCTATTGACAACATGGACGCGGAGCACATTGTGAGAACAATGGTCGAATTTGGGAGTAAGGCGTTAGTATTGAGCCGGCGTGTGGGGTTGCTTTATAAGAGGGAAGTGAAGGAGGGTGGCCGGGAAAAGGTGGAGGAGTTGCAGGGTAAGGTGGATAAACTGGAGGAGGAGAAGGCTGCATTGGAGAAGGCAAAGGAGAGTTGGGAAGCAGAGAGGAAAAGGCTCGCAACATGGAGGGTTCGTTGCTTGGACTCTGAAGAAAAGTTGAATAAACGGATAGCTGAATTGGAGGAGGACTACGATGACTTGAAGGACAAGTATGATGGAGCTGTTGGTTAGCTTGATGATCTGAAGAATAGCATCATTCAGGAGCACATCAATGGCTTTGAGAAGGGATTGCGGCAGGCGGCCTTCTTCCATCAGGATGTGGACATTACAGATTCAAAGTTTAATGTGAATAAGGACGTTATTGACGGCAAGCTGGTCAGGGTGGACGAGAGCAGTGCAGATGAGGGGGCGGAGGAGAAGGCAGTCGAGGAGGAGAAAGGAGCGGGCGATGCCGAGGAGGTGGCACCTGATGCAGCAAAATAGGATCTCAGTTTTAATTGATTTGAGAATATTATTTCAGCCTATGTCTGTAATATTTGGTACATTACGTTACATTGGTACATTCTTGCACTTATGTTTAAATGTGATTAAGGTTGTGTATGTTATGGTGTATGTCGGGTTTTGATGATATGTGGTGTGTGTGTGATGCAATCGATTGTATGTTAAGGGTGTTCGACCCAGGCCGTTTACCTATGGTAAGGGTGGGGAACTTAAACGAATTAATCATGAGTTAAGGGTGTTCGACCCAGGTCGCTTACTTGTGGTAAGGGTGAGGAACTTTAACGGATTAAGCATGAGATAAGGGTGTTCGACCCAGGCTGCTTACTTGGGGTAAGGGTGGGGAACTTTAATGAATTAAACATGAGTTAAGGGTGTTCAACCCATGTCGCTTACTTGTGGTAAGGGTGGGGAACTTTAACGAATTAAGCATGAGATAAGGGTGTTCGACCTAGGCCGCTTACTTGAGGTAAGGGTGGGAAACTGTAACGAATTAAACATGAGTTAAGGGTGTTCGACCCAGGCCGCTTTACTTGTGGTAAGGGTGGGAAACTTTAACGAATTAAGCATGAGATAAGGGTGTTCGACCCAGGCCGCTTACTTGGGGTAAGGGTGGGGAACTTTAACGAATTAATCATGAGTTAAGGGTGTTCGACCCAGGCCGCTTACTTGGCTTCGATCCATTTGGTAAAATAATCGACGGCTACAATTAGGAATTTTACCTGCCCCTTGCCGGGTGAGAAAGGGCCGAGGATGTCCATTCCCCATTTAGCGAATGGCCATGGGGATAGTATGTGATGTAGTTGTTCCTGTTTCTGATGAATAAGGTTGCCATGTTTCTGACATGGCTTGCATTTCCTGACATGATCCTGGCAGTCTGCTTCTATAGTGGGCCAGAAGTATCCGGCTCTGAGAACTCTTGTAGCCATGGTGCGTGCACCGGAATGATACCACAAATTCCTTCGTGTAGCTCTTTGATGATATATTGGGCTTGCTCTGCCGTGACGCACTTAAGTAGGGGTTGGCCGTACCCGCGTTTGTAGAGGTCATCGCCTATCATGGTGTACCTGGCGGCCTTAGCCAGCCAAGTTTTGTCTGCGTCGAGGGGGGGTTGCTGGTTTTGAGGTATTGAATGTACGGGGTGGTCCAGTTTTGGCTTTGGGAGGGAGTGACACTGTTAGCTGGGGTGTGGGTTAAGTTTTGGCAAGTGTGTGTGATGGAAGGTGTGGACAGTGTTTGTTGTAGTAAGGATCGGTGGCGGCTTTTGAGCTTGGTGCTGGCCAATTTGGAAAGGATGTCGGCCCTGACGTTGTCGGTTCTTGGGATGTGTTCGATGCGGACTTGTTCGAAGGCGGATTGAATGACTGCACGGACCAGATGGTAATATTGTAGAAGGATGGGATCTTTGATCTGAAACTCGTCGTTTAGATGACCTACAGTGAGTTTGGAGTCGATTTTGCACGTTAACTTTTTGACGCATACTTCGCGAGCTAGGGAAAGGCCAGCCTGGATGGCTTCGTATTCGGCTTGGTTATTGGACGTTTTGAAAGCAAAATGAAGGGATTTTTCGATGAGGATGTCGTTGGGCCCTTCTAAGACAATGTCGGTGCCGGCACCCCTTGGATTTGAGGAACCATCTACATGAAGTGTCCACTGATCCTCTATGGGTGTTTGCTGTAGGCCGTTGACGAAGTCTAAAATACATTTGGGCTTTGATGGGGTCGTGGGGTTCGTAGCGGATGCTGAATTCTGATAGTTCCACGGCCCATGACGACATGTGTCCGGCTAGATCTGGTTTTTGTAATATTTTTTGGATTGGGTAGTCGGTCTTAACGGTTATGGTGTGGTTCTGGAAATATGGGCGGAGACGGCATGCCGCGTGGACCAAAGATAGGGCCAATTTTTCTACCATTTGGTATCTGGTTTTGGGGTCTTGCAATGTTCTGCTCACAAAATACACAAGATGTTGTGTGCCTTCTATTTCTTGAACAAGCGCGGCGCTGACGGTGAAGTCAGTGGCCGTGATGTATACCAGCAGGGGTTGGCTGGTGTTTGGTTTGTGGAGGATAGGTGGTGAGGTTAAGGTTGTTTTTAGTTTTTGGAAGATTTGTTCACAATCATCAGTCCACGTGAACCGGGTGGATTTCTTTAGGAGTTGGATTATGGGTTGGGTTTGTTCGACGAGTTTGGGTAAGAAGCGAGAGATGGCTGTGAGACGGCCAATGAGACGTTGGACCTCCTTGACAGTAGTGGGGCTGCGCATTTCGATGATAGTCTTGCATTTTTCAGGGTTAGCCTCTATGTCGCGTTGGGTTAACATGAAACCAAGGAATTTGCCCCGGTCAACGCCGAATATGCATTTGTCGGGATTGAGGCGGAGGTTATATTGGCATAGCGTGGAGAACACTGTTGACAGGTCTTCAGCGTGTTGGTGATGACTTGGGGACTTGACAACCATGTCGTCGACGTATACTTCGACACAGTGCCCCGTTAGGTGACTAAACACCTTGTCCATTAGCCGTTGGTAAGTTGCCCCGACGTTTTTGAGGCCAAAGGGCATGACCCTATAGAAGTAGTTGGCATGGTCCGTGATGAAGGCGGTTTTGTGCATATCTGCTGTGGCCATGGGGATTTGGTTATACCCTGAATACGCATCCAAAAAGCTAAGCACCTTGTTTCCTGCCGCACCGTCTACGAGTCGATCAATGTTGGGTAAGGGGTAGGCGTCGCGAGGACAACCCTTGTTCAAGTCCGTGTAGTCTACGCACATCCGCCATTTGCCATTGGCTTTCTTCACCAAGAGAACGTTAGAAAGCCAAGTGGTGTATTGAGCTTCTTCTACAAATCCTACGCTCAGTAACTTGTTGGCTTCGACCTTGGCTGCTTGCCGACGTTCTTCACCAAGCTTGCGTTTTTTCTGGGATACGTAGCGGGCTTTTTTACATATGGACAGCTTGTGGGATGCCACCTGGGGGTCTACTCCAGGGAGGTCGGCAGCCGACCAGGCGAAAAGATCTGTGTTGTTGATGAGGATAGGTGTGATGGTGTCACGCTCATCAGAGTTTAAACCGGTGCCTAAGTTAATAAAGTGACCATTGGGAAGCTCTAAAGAAGTGGTGTGCTCAACTGGTTCGAGGCGGACATCCCGGCCTATTCTGGGGTCAAGGTCTTCGCCGGATAGGGCTATGCTGGAACCAGGGGGTCGTTCGATATGGTTGGTTTGTTGGATTGGGAGTTGAGGTCGCAAGCTTGCCATGTAGCATTTGCGTGCTAAGTGCTGGTCATAGTGTATGGTCAGGATGTCGCCGGATGGGGCAGGGAATTTCATGGCCAAGTGAGGGGTGGAGACGACTGCACCAAGGGTATTGAGGGAAGGACAACCCAGGAGGATGTTGTAAGATGTTGGCGCATCGACAATAAGGAAGCGGATGGGGATGGTTTTGGTTTGGGTTCCATCCCGGAAGACGGTGTGGAGGTCTAGGTAGCCCCGGGTGGATACCTGTTCGCCGGAAAAGCCATATATTGGCTCGTCATATGGGACCATGGCAGTTTCAGGGAGTTGGAGTTTTTGGTAAATGGCCCAGTAGAGGATATCAACAGAGCTGCCTTCATCAACAAGGACTTTCTTAACAGCATAATTCTCGATTTCGACAGTGATGACCATGGGGTCATCTTGTTGGTGGTCAAGGCTGTGGAAGTCATCGTCTGTGAATACAATAGGAGGCATACGACATCTGTGGTGGGAATGGGTGATGTGGTTGATGGATTGTATATGGCGGAGGTGTCTTTTTCTGGCAGAAGAGGTGGAGCCTCCGCTTGCGAAGCCACCAGAGATGGTGTTAATGGTGCCTCGTAAGGGGGGGTCGGCAGGGGTGATGTCGGTGCGGGCAGGCTCTGGTTGTTGA
>Ga0209589_1001560_pt1 | contig 38132 bp, 18 predicted proteins | sample CowpeawhiteBW_FD_187525 | JGI IMG/M metagenome (GOLD analysis project Ga0209589, IMG submission 187525) | Root nodule microbial communities of legume samples collected from California USA - Cow pea white BW (SPAdes) (version 2) | ecosystem: Host-associated > Plants > Roots > Nodule | place: USA...
ATATATATATATATATATATATATATATATATATATATATATATATATATATATATATATATATATATTTCTCTTAACCTTTAGTTTGATAATATTTTTCTTTCTTTGGCTATACACAAAATTCACTCATATTTTAAGTTGCTTTCTCTTTTATCATAATATCATACACAAAACAGGAAAATTAATAAAATAATTATTTTAATTTAAAAATAAAATAAAAGAGAATCTTTTAATATATAAATATGGATATATAAATATTAATTTTAGATTTAGAAAACGAACTAAAAGTAGAAGAGTTAAAATCCTATATAAGACTTAAAATAAAATTAAACGTATAAAATTTAACTTCGCCCTACCAAAGTCATTTGTTTGGATAATCATATCCAAGAAAACAAAACAAAAAAATATTTAAAGTAATCTTGTTATTACAATGGAAACAAACAAGAATCCAATTATTCCCACTTCCAACCTTTATCTTCTTCCACAGCTAGGAGCAGAGGCAAAGCAAAACAACAAAAACAGTGAGAAAGGAAAATTGGAATTAAATTTTCAATCCCGTGACCCTTAGGGGCAAAAGCGTAACTTCACAAGAGAAGATAGTTGTCCATTGTAGCGGGAACTAACACTCTTTCTCTCTCTTGGCACTGTGAGTAGTGGAACCTCTATTTTCTGATAAGAACACGACCATGCATTTCCACAAAACACTTTTTTTTTTTTTCATTGGTCGTGAGTTCCCATAATGCCCTTCTCTTTTCCCTCGGAAGCGTCGGCAGTGTATTTTGTAGGTTTGTGAGGAACAAAGCTACAAATAAGGAACCCCCAAGGAGGGGAATTTTAAGGGCCCCTCTCTTACTCAACCCTGTCAAAGGTGTCAAGCACAATATTTTGTTTGTATTTTGTGTGTGCAGCAAAGGGTGGTGGTGCTTGTTGTGGTTGGTGGTGGGGTGCGCAGGATAAGCAGCAAAGTTGGGTGAAGGGTAGTGAGAGAGAATCAAACAGTCCAAATTTTAAAAGAATATATATAAAAAGGGAAGAGAAAAAGGATTGGTCTTTTTATTAACAAGAAAACAACCCATCATAGTTTTAAGGCCATTTAATTGGTTCCTCTTGCTCTTGTGTGTGCGCTATAAATCTTTTATGGTTTTTGGTTACCCTTTGGGTTCTATTGGGAGTCTAAGATACCCACTTTCAGATTTCTCATTGAGTTGAATGCTTTTGGTTAGGAAGGTTGCTGCAATGGGGAAGGTTGTGTTGTTGTTTCTTTACATGTTGGTGGTGGTGGTGCTGCCTTTGGCTTTTGCTGATTCAAGTCAGAAGCTTGAGGTTCAGAAGCACTTGAAGAACTTGAATAGGCCTCCCGTAAGGTCCATCAAGGTATAGAGAGAGAAAGAGAGAGCTAGTTTTCCTTTCTTTCTTAATTCTGCTATGACTTTTATTTCTCTTTTGCCTCTTCTACTTTTCACTGATTCCTTAACTGTTTTTTCTAATTGGTGTTTGCACAACAATGGAACTTTTTGGGTGAAAGGAACTTTAATTCTGGATGCTCCTGTTGTCTCACCTGGGGGGCTTCATTTAGTCTCTTTCACTTGTTCTTGAATTTTGAGCAGAATCTACGTTAGCTTTTTAGTGGCACTTTTTTTTCCCTTGGTTTTGCTAGGAATTGTAGTGTAATTGGTTTGGTTCATTTGCTTTTTATGTCCATCCATGAGCATAATTCTTTTCTGCAAGTTTCTAATTTGCATTTCTGTTGTTGTGAAAGCAGAGTCCCGATGGAGATATTATTGACTGTGTCCACGTCTCTCACCAGCCAGCTTTGGATCACCCTGACCTCAAAAATCTCAAGATTCAGGTGAAGAATTTTACTTTTCTTATCCACTGCCTTTTCATTTTACAATTCAAAATTCTTTCCCTGGTTAGCTCCTTTTTTCTTTCTCTTTCCTTTGCTCAAACTTGAATTTCTAACAATCACGGGTTTTTGATACAGATGAAACCAAATTTCCATCCTGAAGGGCACCCTTTTGGGGAGAGCAAAGTCTCTTCAAATTCAAAGCCTATTACTCAGCTGTGGCACCAAAATGGAAGGTGCCCTGAAGGAACAATTCCTGTGAGAAGGACCTCAAAGAATGACATACTAAGGGCAAGCTCTATTCAGAAATTTGGAAAGAAGAAGCAAAGGAGCTTTCCTCAGCCAAAGCCTGCAAAGCCTCTACCAGACCTCATCAGTCAGAGTGGCCACCAGGTACTGCTGCTTTACCATGCATGATACTTGTAATGCAGCAACAGCCACTTCAATTGGGAGGTTCAATTGCTAATTACTCAGCAAAACTACCCTCATTTCTCATTTATTTCTTTTCTATGACCAATAAAAGGAAAATTAAAAAAGAAAAACTGTTTACTATATTGGGCCTCTTTTCTATGCAAAAGAATATAGAAAAAGTTGTAAACTACCATATTAGGTCTCTCCTTTTTATGCAAAAGGAAAAACAAGATAGTATGGGAGCAAAAGATAAAAGCTGTTTACTTATTTATTGATTTCTCCTGATTTTTTGTGTATTTTCCTTTATCCCTTTGATCTTTTTGGAGCATTTAGCATGCCATAGTTTATGTGGAGGGAGATAAGTATTATGGAGCCAAGGCAACCATAAACGTTTGGGACCCAAAAATTCAACAACCCAATGAATTTAGCCTGTCTCAAATGTGGATTCTGGGTGGCTCTTTTGGTCAAGATCTCAACAGCATTGAAGCAGGTTGGCAGGTATTATTAAATATTTTCTCCATTGTCTTCTTCTGTCTGCAAATGTTCTCAAATTCAGCATCCTCATAAAGAAGAGATTTATCACCTTCCTTTTAATTTCCAATTTCTGTTTTTTTTTTTTCTGTTCTTGTAATCAGGTCAGCCCTGATTTGTATGGAGACAACAACACTAGACTCTTCACTTATTGGACAGTGAGTTATCAATTCAAGCACTCAAATTTTGTCCTTTCCTCTAATTACTTTTGTATTTGTTATTCACTTGATTCATTCAATTTTTCCACCACCATGACAGAGTGATGCATATCAAGCTACTGGTTGTTATAATCTCCTTTGCTCCGGCTTTATTCAAATTAACAGTGACATAGCTCTAGGAGCAAGCATCTCCCCTCTTTCCAAGTATAGCTCTTCCCAATATGATATCAGCATCCTGGTCTGGAAGGTACATTTTCATATCCTTTTTAATATATTATCTCTTCATATTGGACATTCTGGCATGAAAATATGCCCAGCACTCAACAAACACCACCATTAGTATATTGCTACCGTTTGTTTTGTGCAGACCACACTAGTCAATTATAAATTGAAAGAATCTCTGACACACACTTCATTATATCTGAATGCTGCATTGTTTTAGGGGTCCATGAATTTAATAACATGGAAGAAAGTCATATAATGTTGTCTATTATGGAAAACCAATGTGTATGTAGGACCCCAAAGAGGGTAACTGGTGGATGCAGTTTGGAAGTGATCATGTTATGGGATACTGGCCAGCTCCTCTATTCTCGTACCTTTCTGACAGTGCCTCAATGATTGAGTGGGGAGGAGAGGTTGTGAACTCTGAATCTGATGGCCAACACACCTCAACTCAAATGGGAAGTGGCCATTTCCCTGATGAAGGTTTTGGCAAGGCTAGTTACTTCAAGAACATTCAGATTGTTGATGGTAACAACAAGCTTAGACCTCCAAAAGACCTTGGCACTTACACTGAGCAAGATAGCTGCTACAATGTTCAAACTGGCAGTGCTGGAGATTGGGGTAACTACTTCTACTATGGTGGTCCTGGTAGAAACCCCAATTGCCCTTGATCATTCTTTTTAAGCAAAGAAAACTGAAAAGAAGAAGAAAAAAAAAAAAGAATGAGTAGGTGTTCTTTTTGTCTAGTTTAGCTGTTTTAGTAACTTGTGGTACCACTTAGAGTTGTGGTGTATAATGAAGCTCTTGATCCTTCAAAGTCTCCAAAAAATTGTTGGAGAAAAAGGCTGTGAGAGTTTCTAGATTTACAAGAAACAAGTTTCTTCATTGGTTTCCCTGTTTATATAAATATATATAAATATTTGTTGTTTTTGTTTGCTCCTCTCTCTGGAGCTGTGAATGTGAACAGAATATTCTGTTATGGTACATGGAGACTGTATTTTTTTATTTCACTACCATGTTTCATCAGTGAAAAGCTGTCTCAATAAGGACATTTGTTTATGTTTATGCTCTTGCTTGTGACCTAACCTAAGTGGGTGGCTTTTTAATTGAACAAAGTAATGTTGGAAAGAAAAAAAAATAAAAATTGAGATGCATGCACACATGTGATTATGCAGTTGAAGGGTGGTCTAGTTTAGTCAGTTCACATCTTTGTGCACAATTTATGGCATTAAAGTTTATGTTTTTGTAATTGGAATATACTTCACATCACTTATCCTAGACTATAGAAGAGCTTAGAAAAAGAGAAAAAGAGAAAAAGATGTGAAGAAACGCGTTATTATCTCCTTATTGTGATGCTGATATAGATGGACCCATATGAGACTGAATGGTATGTTAGTGTGGCAAGCTAGCATTTTCTTTCATAAAAGCCACCCTTGTGGTTGGTTATGCACCCACCTCTTTATCACTTACCCTTAATTTATTCATATTTATATTTATTTCACCCTTTAAGAAAGTGGCATTATATATACATGTATACAAGTAGGGGAAAAGCTTTATGATTTATCTACTAAGTATATACAAAGAGTGTTCTATAGTGTAATACTATTTGAGTATAAACTTTTTTATATTGTCAATCAATTATTTAAAATGATTATAATAAAAAATTGTGCTTTGTTTAGTTTTTTGCTAATGAATCAAGTGTGCTTTATTTAAGAAATCAAGTGTTTTCTCTTGATTGAAAAATTGTGTTCAAACATATTCATATAAAGGGGCTTTCAGAAATTGTAATTAAATCAAGTTTATATCCAACTGAATTTCTTAGAAAATTTGAGATTTTTGAAAATTAAAAAAAAAATAGCTCTTAAAAATAAATTGCTTATAAATAGAACTATTTTGACTAAACTTTGATTAAGTTTACTTAAAATATATTACAATTCAAATAAATTTGTCTGACCAATTATGCATATCAGTTTTAACAAATAATTTTTATAGTTTAATTAAACTTACAATTATTTAATTCATGCATTAAGCTTCAATTTAAGACGATTTCATTATTGTTGGTTTATGTCAACTGCTTTTGATATCAATTGTTTTAGCAAATTAGAATGAGGGTTTTCATCTTGTTTGTTCGGTTCTTTTTCTTTTTTTTTTCTTAATGGAAAAAATTATATAAACTTCCATTAACAAAATAAATGTCTTTGGAGTTCCAAAGCAAATTTTGTAATTAATCAAGAACAAAAAACTTATTGTGAACTAATTAAAACGAATACACCATGAATAATCTTGTGGTAATTTTTATATGAATGTGTATAATGCTCATGAAATATACTCAATGTTAAGTCTACTCCGATTTTGAAAAGCATGGCTTTTAAGCTCAATTATTATGGCTTTTTATTGTATGATTTAAAAATTAACCTCGACCCCATATGTTTGGTTAAGATAGAGTAAAATGACACAATTAACAATATAATAACTTGAATTGAAATACGTCATTAGTGTTTTCTTTTATTATTTTTGTTGAAGTTTTTGTTTTTTTCTTTATTGTGACTGGTTGTTAAAGCTCTTGTTATGTCCCGTTAATTATGTTTCAGCTTTACATGAAGGAGAAATCAGAAAAAAGATACTTTTCTTCAATTAGGTTTAATAGCTTTATAAAAAGATTCCATCTTTTTCTTTCTTTAAAAAACCAAATAATGATATTGCAAAGAGATGTGAAAGTTCTATCACTTGTCATGATTGCAAAATTAATCTCATCACAGTGCTCATGGAAAATTTCCTATCAAAAAGACCTTCCGTTGGAGAACTACAAAGTTAAACTTGATCATGCAATTAAAATAAATAGTCAACATTATAATTACGTGACCAATTATATATATAATAATAGTAATGATTAAAATCTCAAATCTTATGTTTTTTTATAAATAAGATGCAGTAGTTAAAGTTTTGAATACGTAATAATATTTTAACTCATTATTTTTATCTATTTTTAATTTATTATTCCAATTATTCTTTTATTTTTTATTTTGATTTTTTCTAATGGTGTAATGTGATGATTTAAGAATGATTGAAGTGATAAATTAAAAATTAATCCAAAAAAATTGATCAAAATATTATTATTCGAACAGGAATAGGATAAGAAATAATGATATTTTGACCGTTTTTTTTTACTCAAGTAAAATCATCATTAATTTTTTGAATGATATAAGATTTTTATAAAGAGGTAAGTCTTATTTGTTTTTTTTAATCATGAAGAGCTGTTGAAACAAAATCTAGTGAAGAAAATATGGATATATGAGCAGTAGAAAATAGTTTTCTTTTTTTTATCGGTAAAAAAATATATTTGATATAGAAATACTTGGAGTGTTGGAATTCATTAACAAAATTCCATAAATTGTAGAAGGATATGAAGTAAATGGGGATGAAATTTAAAAATGTTTGATATTATATTCCTTGAGTTTAATTTCTCCTGAAGCAAATGTTCTATATATATGAGTATGTCTCCTACACATATACACCTATATGTTTATTAAATGGCATAGTTTTTTAGCAAAGGTCTATAAGCCCTAGAAAGAAGGTGTCTCTTCATTATTATTGAAGTGAGATCACATGTCCTTTCAAACCTATATGTTGTATATATATTTTTTCTTTGGAGAAATAGTGATACATTAATGGTGTTTGGGAAGAAGATGCCTATAAAAGGTTGGTGCAAGAAACACTTAGGAGTCAATTTCTCATAATGACTCCATTAATGTGGTTCATGGTGAGTTAGGGCAAATTGCTGAAAGCAAAACCCTTTTTACCCAAATGTTAGTTTTTGAAGTCAAAGCATGTATTTATGCCACATGTGATGTGAGTGCATGTTGTGTGCCATAGAGCTGTCCATCAATACATAAATAATTAATGATTAGTTGTTGTTCCATTCAACAAGTTTTTCAAACATATCCAAGTTAGGAACGCCAATTATGCTAAAAGGATAAGACTTTGATTTTGAGATGGCTTTATCTGTACTTTTTATTCTCTCCAAAATTTTTATAAACCTGGAATTTTTTTTTTTTTACAAATTTGTTAAAGAGAATTTACAAGAAAAGATTTTTTCATTTTTTTTATGAATTTTAATCGGCAGTTCGTGAGTAATTAATTTTTACAAAATTATAAAATTTACAAATATTTTCTACAAAATTTGTTGTAAAAAGTGTTTTATATAAAATATTTTAAATTGACAGCAATTTCTTGTAAATTTTTTTTTCATAACAAAATTTATAAATATTTTCTAAAAAAAATCTAAAACAAAAATTACAAGAAATGTGAATTTTTTTAGTAATCAACTTAATTTTTCGTGAATTTGAATTATATACGCAGGGGATAGATTTGTATCAATTTTTGATGACATCGTATATTAATCTTGGCATTATATATATATATATAGTTAAGTCATACAATTAAGAAGTATGTTTTTACAATTAAAATATATTTTATAATATACTTAATATAATAAAATATATATTGCTCGATATTATATTATTAAGTTAAGAAGTTGTATTATTAATACACGATTGTCTTAAAAATATACTTTTTAAAAATATATGAAAATGAACCAAGTAATGGCCTAAAACATAATTTATATTTATTCATAAATTATCAAACCTTTTCTTTTTTAAATTTCAATCAATATTTTTCAATTAAAACCACATCAAAGAAATATGTTCATAAAAATTCTCATTGAAATATGTTCATAAATGACATAAAATTTAGAACCATTAAACTTACATTAGATTCTAGACCTTTTTAAGTTCTGAAATTTTGAAGTGTAAATAAAAGAAATATTAAAATATGGATTTTATTGAAGAAAGATTGTAATAATAAGATCATAAAAATAATATAATATAATGAAATTAACAAAGAAATTCATTTTTTCTATCGACAAGTGTAAATATAAGTGTATAAAAATATGTATTTAAATAGGAGTATTTGGATACTCCAACTCACAGTACCTAATATGGATTAAAGATGATCTTATAATATGAAGTTTTAAATTTACAATCTAGATTAGAAATGTTTATATTTAACGTGCCTAATGGAGATAGTGCCTAACACGTATTTGAGTTGGAGTCAACCACAAATAATGCCTTTGACAAACCAAAAGTAAACAACGGGCAATGTTTTTTTCTTTTAATTATTATTATGTTTTGATTACCATGGAAGAATTTAATCTCATATATATCTCATATTAAAAAATATATTTTATCAATTAATTGAAAATAATCTCAAATTCAATCACTACTATAAATTTTCATATTACATGAGATTTTTCTTGCAAATTTGTTAAAAAGATTTGTAAGAAAAAAAAAATTTCTACTATTTTTTCTAAAAATTTTGATTGACAGGTAATTTCTTCGTGAATAATCACTTCTTACAAAATTATAAAATTTGTAAGTATTTTCTATAAAATTTATTGCGAAAAGTATTTTATACAAAATATTTTACAAGAAAATTGGTAGTAATTTTTTTCAATTTTCTTTTCTCATCCAAATTTGTAAGTATTTCTTACGAAATTTAAAAAAAAATAAAATTAACAGGAAATATTAGGTATTTTAGTAGTAAATATTTTAAATAATCAGAAAAAAATAAACAATATATTATCATGCATTTTTTTTTTCGTCTTGGCGTGAGTTCTTTTGAATTAGTGAATCAGAAGCTAATCATGTGACCCATGATAATATTGTGTTATTTGATTTATTTGACCATATTTACTGTTGTTCTAACTAAAGCTTTGCTGGTGTTTATCATAATTAATAGTTAGAACCTTTTAAATGAATGATATTAGATATCGAGATTAACGTTAGTTTAAATTGATTTGAATGGTTTCCAAAGCACACACACCTTGTTTTTATTTATTTTGAATTTTTAATACTGTTATTGTCATGCAAATAACCTTAAATTGTTCTTGAAATAGACATCAATACAACACTTGTGAACTTTAAATAAGAAGTGCTCTACAATCAAGGTAGATTGGAAACAAGATTCAGACAACATATTAAAAACAAAAAACATGCACTCAATGATGAATAAAGAAATCCACGTAGGTAGATTCCTGTTTATTACATAATATATATGTTAAGTTCCCATACATATACGTAGCAGAAAAAAATGTTGAGCATGCTTGCAAGACCCTCCAATTCCACGTTTCAACCAACCCTGCCAAAAGTTGTTCCAAACAATAAGATCAATTAAAATAATCAAGTAATTTAACTCGAGTGTAAAAAGTTTACCAATGGGTAAAAACTATATGAAAATAACAGTGAGTAAAGGAAATAAACCCTAACAGCAGACTTTTCATTATGATTTGAAAGTTAAGGCTTAAATATGTTTTTGGTTTTTCATGTTTTGGTAAAATTTTAAATTAGTTTTTCTTCAAAAATTTTGATCAATTTAATCTTTTATCTTTAAAAATACATGAATTTAATTTTTCTAATCAAATTTTGTTAAGTTTAGCTGACGTTTCAAACGTATTTCATGATAGTATTTGAATTGTTTATACGCTTTGACACATTTTCGTTTCAATGTTAACTCAAATATTATCATAAAATGCGTTTAAAATGTTAAATAAACTTAACAAAATTTGATAAAAAGAACTAATTTACGCATTTATAAAGATGAATGACTAAATTGGTATAAAGTTTCAAAGAGGACTTATTTCAAAATTTACTGAAAGTGGAGGGAGAAAAAACATATTTAAACTTTAAAGCTATTAAAAAAGTCACCTAAAATTTCACTCATTATTTGATACACTCGTATAATTTGTTTTAAAAATTCAATAAAGTAATAATAAAATTCATTAAAATTAATAATTCTGTACTAAAAAAACGTTTTCAGAAGTATTTTTAGGATTAAAAGTAAGAGAAAAAAAAAATGAAACGAGATTATTCACAAACTAAAAATAAAAACTTGAAGAAATCATATGAAACCTTGTACTAATTGCATCATGGATCAACTCAGTTTATGCAGATAAAATTGTCTGATAATGTTTTCTTCTGAAAAGATTATGCTAATTAAATAGTGTTCTGTTTTTTAGTTTCTTCTGTATATGTTTTATGTGAAGGCTACTGGTTTGAAAAGAAAAATAAGAGAGCTTATGGGTTTAACTCTTCCCCTAACTACGGTACGTGGATAAAAGAAAAATTGTGAAGGCTATAAAAGAATGTTACTTGGAACAATCTGCATTGGGGGAGATAGACACAGGAAGGGTTATTCCACAGTTCCCTGGAAGAGCCTGAGCCAATTGTGAGTTTATGGTGATACTCTTGGCAGTGGATTTGATGCAGTTACATGCAGCTTTCTTATCCTCTGAGGTTGATGCAGCAGAAGCAAGAGCTTTGGCTCCTGAGCAACATGCACCTGGTGGCTTTCCACTTCCACTCACCAAGTAACTCACACAAGGCCTCAAATCCTTTATCACATCACTGCATGAAAGTGCAGCCTCTGAAGTTGAAACAACAAGGATCACAAACACAAGCCCACAAAATGCCCCTGAGACCTTCATATTGCTCAAAACAGATGTTGCTATGAATCTGCATTGTTTCCTTTTCACCATTTATAGAGCTTCAAGGGAAGCTGATGAGTGCAAGAAACAAGAAACTTGTCATTTTGAGATTCTAGGTTAGGTGGAAGTGTGGTGAAAGAGGGTTTCTTCAGTTTCAGCAAGTAAAATAGCCTTGAATGTTCATTGGAGCAAAAGGGTTACTTTTCTTTTATGATTTCCATTCATGCAAGACTTTGATCACTTAATTTTGATGGAAGTAAACCTTGTGTAACAACTTTGTTGCTAACAGTGACAGTTTCTCTATTCATGAACAAAATCATGTGCAAGTTATTATCACAGGATCATTATGTGGCTCTGAAATGAGGCCCCTCAATTGGATATCTCAACCATACGTTATATAATATTCATAATTTACATTAATTTATCTCAGAGGCTCTTGCTATCACCACTCACTTTAGATGCATTTGCTTGGCTGTTCACCATTTACATAATTATTCACAATTTTTTGTCTGAAAGTCCTTACTGCACTTGTGAATTAAATGTAATTGTAGTGGAAATGACAAATGAATATGTTCTTAAGGATATTGTCTAAATCTATCATAATTTTAACAAGAAATCCTAAATTAATTGGGTACAATAACATTCTATTTTTTTAAATAGGATATGGGTACAAAGATGAGTTTTATATATATATTTTCCCTATACTCATTCCATCGTCCTTGTACATGTCACAATTTTTAATTACTAAAATACGTTTAGTTTATTAGATGATATGATAAACTTATATTAGCTTTTCTTTAGTCCTTAATTTCATAACTTATTTATAAGGCACACACTTCATCATTTACTCTTTCTAATAATTATATGACATTTATCCATTATTTTTTAATACTTAAATTTTTATTGTTACAATTTTTTGATTTAATTACTCTTTTGGTTCTTGTCTCCATCTAAAAATGTCAAGTTGATCTTCTAATTTTTTTTTTCAATTTGGTCCTGATTTTTGAAAAATTGATGCAATTTAGTCCTTTTAGTTAAATTTTTTGGAGCTGATAAAAGATTTTTCATCAAAATTGATATTATGACTATGGATAAGTTAAGAATTAGCTAGGGATAAGTTGTTAGAATTTCTATGGATCAGCTAGGGCTTAGATAGGGATTCATATGTTTTTACAATTTGCTACGAATCAATTAGGGATTAATTAGGAATAAGTTGTTAGAATTTTCTATGGATTAGCTAGGGATTTACTCAGAATATGGTTTCATAATTTGCTACAAATTAGTTAGGGAATAGCTAGAGATAAATTCCTATAATTTGCTATTGGTTAGCTTGTTAGTTTTGAGATGGTTGAAATGCCAAGAAGGGGGGGTTGAATTGGCTAGTTAAAATTTAGGCTATCTTTAAAAGCTAAAAGCCCTCTTTAATTAAATCAATTCGATCACCAAGTTAGGATGCAAAAATTACTGGACAATATACTTTCAATCGGTCAAAAACAGAGTTAGTCAATTGATTTTATTAAACAGGTTCTGTACTGGTATAATCAACCGATTGAAACAGAAAATAGTCAACTGAAATACTGGGAAAAATGCAGAAATGCAGATTCGAGATTTGAACCAAGAACAATCAAGACAACTTCTAATTGATTATGCAAACATGCTCTATGTTGTAGATGCCATCAAAGCACTCAAGAATATGAAAAAGGTGTTTTAAATTCAAGTTCTTTAAAAATTAAATGATTATGCAAGAGAGAAAGGTTAAAGAAAAGATTGGAGCACAAAATTTTTTATACTGGTTCACTCAAACCTGAGCTACATCCAGTTTGTCAAGGCAACCGAAGCCTGACTTTACACTATTTCAAAAGATTTACAAAGTTTACACTCTTACACTTTCAAAATAAGTAAAACACACACCAAAGACTCTTGAATCACACAAGAATCACAACAACACAGCAAGAACCCTCTTGCAGACCTGGAAAACCACCAGGCACACACACAAAGCTTGAGAAAGATCAAACCTCAGTGGTAGCATAGCCCTGCCTACCACAAACACCTTCTCCAAGCTTCAAACACAAGCCAAAAGCTCTAAGAATTGATTCAAGATCAATCTTCAACAGCTGCATCTGAATGATCACGAAAGAGAGATATTTCTAAGGTTTCCATAATAGTTTCACATTAAAAAATGATTAAGTTATCTCTCTTTCGAAAATCACAACACTTATAGTCAAACTGTTATGAAATTCAACAGGTTGATTTCCAAATTAATCGGTTGATTTCACTTGACTTAAGTGAAATCAATCGATTAAAAAATAAATCACTTGATTGAATAAGTCACAGTTTAAGATTACTGCAACTAACATTTTAACTTGTTGAAAATCCATTCAACAGATTAAAAGATACATTTTCACCTGTTGAAAAATATTTCAATAGATTAGAAAAACACAATTAAGACCAAATACATCAAATTAATGCTACAAGGTCTACAATGTGAATTACAAACATCAAACACACTTTCCTAATAATTGACTCATGTGGGGGGCACGCGTTTAAGGCTTGTCAAACATGAATACCATCAAATCTCCATAACTTCATCAACGAAGACATGATTCCAAAGCAATGGCTCTAAGTAGTTCAACAAAGCTTCATCAAATCTTCATGAGACACACCACCCAGGCTTCACATGTCAACATAGCTAAGATTAGCTATGGATAAAATCCGTAGCTAATTAGCAAGGGTATTAACTTGCTTTCTTTAAATTCATTAGCGAGGTTTTAGAGAGGACTTTGCTATAAAAAATGCGTCTAACAACGAGGAAAAAATTATCTCGTTATTTAGCTACGGAACAATATCTTCATTATTTTTTGGCTAATCCCTCATAAAATAATTTTGCAAGGGATCAATTGCGGTTTAACTTGAGATTATTTATCGCAAACAAGTTTTTTTCTTGTAGTGAGTAGATGATAATTTAAAAAAAAAAATATTAATATCGGCTAAACCAACATAAGTAAATTAATATTAAAAATAAATTGTATTAAGTGTTGGTTTAACTTATGGTAAGTTAAATAAATTTGCCTTTGTAGTTTCAAAGTTGCACTGCATAACAAATTCCAAATTCGATGATTATAACTATTAGTGTCGCAATTCGCTTATTAGCGTCAACTTTTTAACCTATGTCAAATATCTATTTTCTTACATTAAAGAACAACTAGAAGACAATTAAACTACTAAAATCTAACTGAAAAAAAAAAAGGTCCACAAAATTAATGGTCAAATGCAGAGATGAAGAAGCTTGAGCCTAGAAAAAAGTCCACATTCTTCGAACATTACCTTTCAAAGTTTCACGTTATCTTTAACTACATGCACTTATATTTATGACAATCCTATCCAATACGTGCTTCTATTTAGCCTCCTAACTTGTTAATGTAGTTTCTCGTGACCTTCTAACTTTTTCGTGATCGTGTGGATCCAAAGAAAATGACATAACCAGAAAAGCTATAAGTTCAAAGACAACAAAAATGGAAAATTAATTTGAAGAAAAGGATAGATCCGTAAAATAATTTACAAAAAGAGAAGAAGAAAGAATCTTAAAATATGGACCACTTTTATAGTTTTTTTCAATACATCCTTGTCACACACATTAATCATCATCGGAAACAATAATTAATAACGTAAGAAACCTTAAACACACACAAATATATCATCTCTTCCCAACGACATGCACTTTATTTAGGGAATACAAATGTTACTAATTGGATCTTCAATTCAAGTTAAAGAAGATAACAATAACCTACACTAGAATCACACTATATAATGTGGTAGAAAATTTAATTTGGATAAAGACGAGATCGTGTGTATATTAAAAAAAAATGGAAGCTCAAACCTGAAATGTTATATATGAGGATCCATTAAGACCAATAACTTGTGACATATAATGTGTACATGAGAAGACGAATGAATCGTTTTATACAAATTTTCACGTTTAGTAGTTTAAAAAAGTTGAGGGTGTATATAGTTTATATCTAATTTGGTTAAACTTGTTAAGTAATGGATAAAATTTGGATTATATTTTAATGTGTAATTCAGACTGGACTAATATGATTATTGACAGGTTGATTGGGATTTGTAATTTATATTTTAAAATTTTCTAAATTATGTAAATAATAATTAATAATTAAGTAAACGTAAAAAATATAATTAATAATTTATTAAAGACTCATCGTCAAATAATTTATAATAATAGTTTTTTATTTATTTAACCTTCTAACTGTTTTTACAGATTCTTCGTTATCATGATAGACCGTATTGTGATATTTTCCTTAGATATATAGTACAATGTTTGAATTTTTTTTAGGTGTATATATAGAAATCAATTCTTAAACTCAGCTCAAGAAGAATTTCAAATTTTCGAAAAGGTTTCTTGATAATTTTTTATACTTGAGAAAGATTAATTTATAACTTTGAGCCAAAATACTATGATTCAGTTTAATGATGGGTCCGTGCACAACTCGACGCTCTTGTTTTCTACCGCGCGCAAGGAATCATTACCATCCGAAAAGATTTTATATTCATTGAATGAGAAAGAAAATAAGAGTTTAAAAGTTTTGGAATCATTGAAATAAAACCACCACATGTGACATTGTTCAGTGTGGTGCGATTTGAAAAACCTTGATCAAGACATGTGAGCCCCATGTCTAGAAATAGAATAGGATATCAATTTGAATTTTGGAATCATCAGCTTCATTTTATATTAATATATACCCTGATAAACTTTTATTCACAATGAAAAGAAGATAAAAGAAGATAAAAGAAATTATATCCAATTTTTTTATAAGATTATTTTCTTTGACGTTTTGGAGTGATAAAAGATATTTTCTTTCTTATTGTTTTCATTTTTCTTATCCTTGAAGCTGCGGTTTTAACTTGTTTCATTCTCTTGTTCCTTTTGAGTTCTATCACTATGTGGTTTTGGTGCACCACTTTTTGGTTGTAAAGGAGAGGTGTTAATTTGGCCCAGCCCATGAGACTTGGCCCGACTCACGTGAGTTAGGGTAAAAAAAGTTCATAGGGCTAAAACGTCTTCCATAAAAAAAGTTCACAGGGTCAAAAATTTCAAAAAAGTCATGTGGGTTAAAGCCAATCTATGGACTTTCTTCTTAAACATGAAAAATATCTTATGTTTTAAAATATATTATTAAAATTTTCGTCCTCGCCACGACCAGGACGGTAGGACGTGCACAATGACCCGAAAGAACCTCGCGGGTCGGACAACACGAACAGGCCGGACAGACCCAACAATCCAAACGAATTAGGCGAGAGGACCTGATGACCTTGACAAGCCTAATGACTCGGATGGCATGCCTGACAACCAAACTGACCTAGCAGAACCAACAACTCGGACGAGCTTGACGACCCAGACGAGCCCGACGACCCGAGCGATCCAAGCAAGCCGAACTAGCCCGACACGCCTAACGAGTCTGATGACCCCAACGGGCATTGCGAACTCGACGGGTAAGGCCTGATGATTGTTTGGGCCACTAGGCCTATTTGGGTCATAGAGCTCATTTGAGTTGTCATGCCCATCTGACCTAGACGGGTTGTTAGGCCTACCAGGCTCTTTCGAATCGTTTAGGCTGCTAGGCCCCTTTGGTCATTGGGCTCGTTCGGGTCGTTCAGTTTGTCTAGGTTATCGAGCCTGTTCGAGTTGTTAGGCTCGTCCAAGTCGTCAGGCCTATCCAGATCATCCCGATTGTTTGGCCCGCCCGGGCCATTTGGGTCGTCAAGCCCGTATGGGTTGTTGGGTCCGTTAGGCCCATTCGGGTCATCGAGCCCACCTAGTCCGTTTGGGTCATCGGTGTTGGATAATCTTTAATTTTGTTAGATAATCTTTAATTTTGTTACATAATATTTAGATTATATTTTAGATTATAGAGTTGTTTTTATTTAACAAAGTGATTGGGTATTTTATATTTGGTTAATTAGATTTAAGTTAGTTGGTATTTTAGTTAGTTAGAGTATATAAGATTTAGTTTGATAATATGGGGTATTAGATAAGATTAGATTAGATAAAGATTTAGTTCGGTTTGTTATTATTTGGTTTGTAATTGGCTATATAATAGCGCATTCTCCATCAATGAAAAATACCACATTGAGTTACATTGCACATTCTTTTAGAATGTGTGAGTTTTTTTCCAACAAAGTGGTATCAGAGCTTTATGCTCTGAGTACCGAGTGAAGAGAGAGAGAGAGAGAGAGAGTGTGTGAGTTAAAAAAAAGTGTGTGCTTGAGTGCTTTGGGAGAAAAAAAAAGAGGAGAGATGGCAAAAGTTGTGAATGGTATGACAGTACCGCAATTGACAAAGAAAACCAATTATGATAATTGGTGTCTGCAAATGAAGACCCTTTTGGGATCCCAAGACATTTGGGATATAATGGAGAGCGGATACGAAGAACCCGCGGTGGACGCGAATCAGATGGCGACCCAGATTACTGCGCTGAAGAAGACGTGAGTGAAAGATAAGTCGGCTTTGTATTTCTTGTACAATGCGGTGGACGAGTCAGGCTTCGAGAAGATTGCAAACGTTGCATCTTCAAAGGAAGCATGGGATATTCTGGAGGTTGCATACAGAGGGAACGACCGGGTCAGACAAGTCCGGCTTCAAGCTCTTAGAGGAGAGTTTGAAGGGTTGAAGATGGAAGATAAAGAGCAGGTAACCGAGTACATAACTCGGGTAGAGAAGGTGGCTAACCAACTCGGCAAGAATGGAGAACCAATGCCAGCAAGCCGGGTTGTGGAGAAAATCTTGAGATCATTGACAGATGATTTTGAGAGCATTGTATGCGCCATTGAGGAGTCGAAGGACCTGTCAGTTCTCTCTGTGGAAGAACTTGTCGGGTCATTGGAGGCCCATGAACAAAGGAAAAGGAAGAAGCACGAACCACATGATCAAGCACTAAAGGCGCAACTTGATTTGGATGAGACTTGGAATACTCAGAGCCGAGGTCCTGGAGGCAGAGGACGAGGTGGCAGAGGACGAGGTGGCCAAGGTCGAGGTAGACAAGGTCGAGGTGGATGTGACCGAGATGATGTTGAAGAGAGCACAGATCCGACTAGGCAGTAGAATTGGCATGGTCGTGGTCAAGAAAGGGGCTAAGGAGATTGATCTAAGTCAGAAGTGGAATGCTTTAGATGTGGCAAGTATGGCCATTACGCAAGAGAATGTAGATCAACATGTTGCTACAACTGTGGCAAGATCGATCATATAGCAAAATATTGTCAATCGAAAAAAAAGGAGAAAAATCTTCTCACAAAGGAAGATGACGAGGAAGAGATAGGGATTTTAATTATGATGCAAAACTCAGATGCCGAACTCAAGAGCGGTAAATTGGATGCTGAGTGGCGTTCAGGTCGTGTGAAGGAAAGGAGATCAGGTGACGAGCTTAGTCCAGGTTGTTTAAACTCAGTCTGGTATCTGGACACAAGAGCAAGCAATCACATGTGTGGAGATGATAGTTTCTTCAGCGAACTCACCCAGATGGAGGTCGGAGTAGTGTCATGTGGAGATGATTCAAGGATGGTAATAAAAGGGCGTGGAACAATCCGACACATGCAGAAGGATGGACGGGTTGGAGAAATCAGGGATGTCTACTATGTTCCTGAGCTGAAGAGTAATATTTTGAGCATAGGTCAGATAGTGGAGAAAGGAAACTCGATTATGATAAAGAACCAGGTACTGTATTTGAAGGACAAGCACGATCGGCTAGCAGCCCGGGTAGAAAAGGAGAAAAACCGGATGTACAAATTGGAGTTGAGTATCCTGCAGAAAAGGTGTTTGAAACATGTGGACAGTGAAGGCAACATGGGATCTGTTCAAAATGACATGGTGGAGAAAGAGACAGGTAAGAAAATTAAAGCAGTGCGATTAGAAATAGAAGAGAACCAATCTTGCCGAAGAAGTTAAAGAAGAAGCAGTGTTGTTGATGATGGGATGTAGCTCGAGGGATGAGCACAAACAAGTGGAGAAGTCGGCAAGAAGGTTGAATGTCATAAATCAGTCCAGTAGCATGGAGAGGTGGTCAAGACGTGCAGATAGCTCGGATAGCTCGTGGAGTGTGGACAACTCGGATCTTGAAGAAGACGAACAAGAAGTGTTAAGTTTGCAAAAGCAGTGGCGTGTCGAGAAGGATCTGAGAGTTGTACTGGAGGTGCAAGATGAGAAGTGGCGACTTGGAATGGATGATAAGTTTGGTGTGAAGAAGGCGTGGAAATTTTTCGATCTCTTAAAGAGAGCCCGGCCTATTCAGAGGATCCCGGTTAATGGCAAGTCGGCCACAAAGATCACAAAGAACCCAACAAAGGGTAAGTCAGCCAAGGTTAAGATGAAGTCGGTCAAAAAGAAGATCAAGTCGGATAAAGAGAAGATCAAGTCGGTCAAAGAGAAAAGCAAGTCGGCTATGGAGATAGAAGATTGTTCAGGATGAGAGAAGAAAATAATTTAAGATTATGGGGGAGTTTTGTTGGATAATCTTTAATTTTGTTAGATAATCTTTAATTTTGTTAGATAATATTTAGATAATATTTTAGATTATAGAGTTGTTTTTATTTAGCAAAGTGATTGGGTATTTTATATTTGGTTAATTAGATTTGAGTTAGTTGGTATTTTAGTTAGTTAGAGTATATAAGATTTAGTTTGATAATATGGGGTATTAGATAAGATTAGATTAGATAAAGATTTAGTTTGGTTTGTTATTATTTGGTTTGTAATTGGCTATATAATAGCGCATTCTCCATCAATGAAAAATACCACATTGAGTTACATTGTGTGAGGACCCACTAAATCTCCCCTCTCTATACACTCTCTTTTTCCCCAACTCATATCACAGAACCACACTTCACTCTTCACTGTCTCCCTTCTCTTTGAACCAACTGCACAACCTTCTCTCTAAAACAGAGCTCAATTTTCCCCTTTTCTAATCACTCCTCCCCTCCGTTACAGCTGCTGAACCCAGAACTAGAAGAATAACTCCTCCTCTAGTTGAATCATCTTCCCCTCCCGGTAAGTCAAATTCGATTTTCCTCAATTCTCTCCAATTTTGGAATTTCTGGAGTCCAATGCTTACCAAAACCGAATTAGGGTCTTGTACTCACCCAGAGTTTATGATTTTTCAGCCCCTTAGGTTAAGGATTTGAGGTGCCCTTGTGATAGAGTCTTGCTTGTAGAGTTTTTTTTTTTTTAAAAGGTAAGGGAAGCTAACCGAAATTCTTTCCATTTAAGCCGTGAATTGTGTTTTGTATGATGTTGGGTGTTGAATTGATTGCTAGAAATGCATGTGTGAGTGTATGATCATTGCTACCCTGAAATCAGTGTTCTTGTATGTGAAAACAGTGGGATGATCTGTTATTTTCGCCTAGGCGGGTGGTTCTCGCCTAAGTGAGACTATCAGAAAGACTCATCCTTGATACTGAGCGAAGTCTCGCCTAGGCGAGCTGGAGTCGCTTAAGCAAGATACACTCTCGTCTAAGCGATCCAGTTTAGCCTGAGCTAGAGTTCGCCCAATTTTTAATCCTTGCCACTGTTCGAGCCTCGCCTAGGCGAGATAGACTCGCCTAAGCGAGATGGCTTCTCGCCTGGGCTAGATTGTCTAGCCTAAGCGAGATTCACTGCAGTGGAGCACCTTAACTTCTGTTTTTGATGGAAAAATGATATGTTTTGTTGTGATTAAGTGCAAGGAAGTCTTTATATGCTTGATAGATCATTATTAAATGTATTGTGTGATGAAACTAGAAGAGTATGAGTATATAGAGTGGTTGCTAGAATGGAATTTCAAGGGAAATTCATGTGATTTGTTAGTGTGTAAGGACGTGTGGAATCCATATTGGTTGGTATCCTGAAACTCCAATAATCATTCACGCTCAGATAGAGTAGAATGGATTATGTCGTGAGGAGTAGCAGGAGGTCCTAGTCTTTGGACTTGATCCAGTCCTAGACGTGAAGGGGACTTACCCTGGGAACGGTCGGGTGATAACCCCTTGTGTCCAAACTTTGCAGAGTCTGGGAACCGTTGCAGGTGCAAGCCACCAAGAGCTCCAATGTCGCTTACACAATCCGGATATCGAGTCTAGAATTTTAATTATTGAACTGTGTGTTATGAGTGATGTAAATTATGTTTTGCATTATTTTCCTTTTTCAGTTAGCTTACCCTTTTTGTTTATGTTGTTTGTCCTTGTGTGTTCTCCTTTTCCATGAACGCCTATTGTTGGTGTGAGCAGAGCCTAATCCAGATGTTGACGCCCCCCTTCAGAGCAAAAATTGACCCTCACTCACTTTTGTAGTAGTTTTGGGCCAGATTTTGTGAAATTTTAACTTGATGAGTAATTTAGGCCTTTTATGTATTTTCTCTTGCCTTCCAGGGTTCTCTTATGGCAAAAATTAAGGATGATTGTACCATATGTATATATATACTATGTGTATATAACTGTTATCTCTACTATCTGCTATGTTTAATCAGGATATAATGTTTTGTTTGATAGTGTGAAAAACTATTAAATGGGATGTTACACATTGCACATTCTTTATGTTGTCACACTTATCTGACTCGTTCAGGTTGTTGGGTCCACCAGGTCGTCGCACTTATTTCTTTAAAAATGACTCAATTTAGTTTTTACCATTAGTTTGACCAAACGGTGTTAAAATCAACGTCACGTGTCAATTTGTGGTTTTTTTTTTAATTTATTATACATGTCACTTTACACTTGTGTCACATGTCAAAATGATTCAATTTGGTCCCTATATTTGTTTTTAGTTTCAATTTAGTCCTAATTTTTGTAAAAATGTAACAATATTATCCCTCCTTAAATTGAAAATTGAGACTCAATTTACATTTTTGTATAAATCTTATGGTGATATTCTTACTAAGATTAACATTTTTATTAAATATTTCTACAAATATTTTTAAATTAACTTTAAATTCTATACAAAACTTTAAACTTTGGTTTTGTTTTGAACTTGAAATTTAGTTCCTAAACTTATGTGTGACAAGTTATTTGATTTTTAATCTTCACTAAGTTTGTATAATATGGTACACTTTATGCCTTTATATATCATGACAAACTGGTTAATTATTGAAATTAGGTTTGGGTTTAATTTTGTTTAATAATAAAACTATCACCTCATAGTTTCTTTCAAAATATTTAATAAAAATTTCAATTTTATTTAGAATATCATCATAAGATTTATACAAAAAGTAAAATAAGTCTCAATTTAAGGAGAGACGATATTGTTTCATTTTTACAAAAATTATGACTAAATTGAAACTAAAAACAAATATAGGAACCAAATTGAATCATTTTGACATGTGGGGCAACTATGAAGTGACATATGTACAAAATAAAAAAATTAAAAAAATCCAAAAAACCAGAAATTGACACGTGTCGTTAATTTTAACTCTGTTTGGTCAAAATTAACGGCAATGACCAAATTGAATCATTTTAAAAAAATAAGAACCAAAAGACAAAGAAAAATCGGATGACCAATTTGACACTACTTTACAAATAAAAGAACTAAAACGTAATTTAACCACTATTTTAATAACCAATAATTATTTATTTTATAAATTGGTATCTAATTGACCACTATAGTGACTAACAATTTTTAGTCACTAAAATTAGTTTTTAGTGAAGGATTTTCTTGTAGTATTGAATATCATTTTTAGTACCAATGAAAAATAATAATTACTCAATATTTTAATCAAATTTTATTCTCAAATATACTTTTACGATTAATTTAATAAAAATATATTAATACTAAAAAAATTTACAATTAATATAAAAAGAAACCTTTTTGGAGTTTTTTTTTTCCTAAAGCAAAGTCTTAAGCTGCATGTAAGATTGATACAAATTAGTTATAAAATCAAGTACGAGGTTATTATAGCTGTTATTATAGTTTCGTAGGAACCTTTTGAATATTTTTTATTTAAAAGATTATTTTGAATGAAAGACAAATAGAGATTAACAAAAGTTGCAGTGCAATAGATATACGAATTTTGAGAGAACTAAGTTTTTATTTGTTACAACGTTACGAAGTTATGAGATAAATAATAACTCAGATTTCATCTTATGAGTTTAATATGTGACAATTAATTCGTAACTCATCACTCTCGTGTGATTTTTATTGAGTGTGATAGTCAAAATCTTTACTCAAACTAAATATCAAAATAATCTTAAATATAATTCAAGTGATTATAGCAATAAAAATATTTAATATACAAAGTTGAAAACTAGTTATTGCCACCTTTAATTTAAAATCACAACATTTGATAAGTTTTAAATTTATTAGCAACACTTTCGGTTTTAAATAATTATTTTAAATTAAATTTATCTAAAACTTGGAGTAAGTGTTCACGTGACTATTTAAACAAATTCAACAGGTTACTTCCATCCTTGTATTTTAAAAAGAGTTAAATATGTTTTTAGTGTCCAAATTTTGATATAAAATTAAAATTTGTCTTTCTCTCTTACTTTGATGTATTTTTGTTCTTAAACTTTAAAAATAAGTGGACATGGTCATTATAATCCAATTTCGCTAACTTTTTTTTTGCGTGTGTTAAACAGTGTTCTAGACTGGTATTTGAGCCATAACATATCAAATAGTATACATAACTCTAACACCAGCCTGACACGTGGTTTAATAAGTAAAAAAAAATTAACATAAGATACAAAAAGATTATATCTATTCATTTTTAAAGTTTGGGTATGAATTTATATCAAAGTTTAGAACATGGACAAATTCTAATTTCACTACAAGAAAAATTGATATTACCAACACTCAAAATTTGTCAATAATGTTTAAAATTCGTCAAAAAATTAGAATAACTGACAACTTACCGATAGTAAAAATTCATCGGTGAACTTTACCGATAGAATTTTCATTCCGTTGATAATTACTAACAACAAAATTTGTCAATAAATTCTATCGGTAATTACAAAAACAAAAATTGTCAATGAAATCTATAAAAAAACAACTACTAATTATTTGTTTGTTTGGATAATTATCAATTATCGGAAGATTAAGTGTTTGCTTAGAATTAAAATTTTAATTTTTAGTGTCATTCATTCCCATACAAATTAATTGTCTCATTCAGTTTAATTGTCTCATACAAAGTTTCAAAAACAAATTTTAATCTGACAATAATTTCCATCCCCTTTAATCCAGAAAAATGAAAAACACCAATGGTACGACCCAACAATATTCACATGCAGAAACCCAATAAATGCAATAACAAATCCTTCAAAAAGAAAAAAAAATTAAAATTAATGGTATTTTTAAATAAATATTTTCCTATAAAGAAAATATGAAAGAAATGTTTTCTTATAATATAATATTTTTATAAATGTTATATTTTTTTGAAGATTTTTTATTATTATTCATCTTAGTTATTTTCTTAATTTAATTGTGGGGATTTTAATTAATTAATCCAAAAATTCAAAGAATCATAAAATATCAAGACAAAAATAAAAATATCATATTATAATAATAAGGTATCAATAATTAATATCGATAAAAATATTATATTATAAAGGAAAAAAATTGAAATAAATATTTTTTCTATAATTAAAATTATTTTTATAACAGATTTGACTGAATGAATGAATTAACATAAAAATTAGAAGAATAATAAACTATCAATAACGAATCCCGATAAAAATTTATACCATTAAAGAAAAAGAATTTGGAATAAATATTATTATATAATTAAAGTTATTTTTATTAATAAAACTTAAATGAATGAATTAAATAATGAACACAAGAATAATAAAATATTAATAATTAATAATGATAAAAAAAATTATATTATAAAAGGAAGAAAATTTGAAATAATTTTTTTTATAATTAAAATTATTTTATAAATAATATATTTGAATGAATGAATAATTAATTAACAAAAAAATTAAAAGAAAAATTAAATATCAAGTGATAAAAATATTATATTATAATAATAAGATATCAATAGTTAATAATGATAAAAATCTTATATTATAAAGGAAAGAAAATTTGAAATAAATATTTTTTGTAATTAAAATTATTTTTATAGATAATAGATTTGAATGAATGAATGAATTAATATATGTGTGTGTGTTTTTGAAAAAGTAAAAGAGATATAATATTCATTAAATTTAATAATGATAAGTGTAAATATATTTTTACAATCAATTAAATTATCATCCATATGGTTTAAAAAGAAATTGTAAACTAAAATATACAATTTTTTTTCATTTTTACAAATTATATATAAAAAGAAATTATGTGATCCTTTTCTTTATACATCATAATAAAGCATATTGGTAGAATGGTGAAATATTAGGTGAAAAGTAATAGGCTTAAATACCTTTTTGGTCCTCATTTTCGGTAGTGTTTGTTGTGGATGGTCCTCATTTTGACAGAATGTTTAAAATGCTCCTCATTCTTACCAAATGTTTAAAATGGTCCACATTTTCGCAATTCTTATTTGGTTATTTGGTCCTTTTATGTAACGCCGTTTAAACCATTAACGGAGCTGTACAGGTGGCACGGTTTATATTAGGGTGTGTTATGTGTACTGTACATACAAACCGTGCCACTTGTACAATGCTCCGTTAATGATTTAAACGGCGTTACAGAAAAGGACCAAATAAAACACGAATTGCGAAAATGAGAACCATTTCAAACATTCCGTAAAAATGAGGACCATTTTAAACATTCTGTCAGAATGAGGACCATCCGCAACAAACACTATAAAAATGAGGACCAAATAAAGTATTTAAGCCAAAGTAATAATACAAATGAGAAAATATGCTGAACTTAGAAAATAATGTCATTTTATGATCATGTGAAGACTTGTATTATATAGTATAACGTTCACTTCCTATATAACGTTCAAGACTTGTGTATGGTAGTATTAGTTATATAAAGTTATGCTGAAACGTATTAAAAAAATTTTACAATAAAATATTTGTAACATTTCATTTTCTTTTAATCTTGGAAATAATGGAAAGAGGAAATAATATATTTTAATGAGTTGTTGAAAACTTTGATACTTTAATCTTCAAAGTTTTCCATAAAGTTGAATACTATTAGAAATTGAAACTGGTGGAAATAGATTGAAGATTATGTTAAATACTGTTTTTACATTAAATATTGATTAGGTTTTCAGTTTAAGACATCAATAGTTTTTTAATGTATTGATGAAGTGTGTATAAATAGGGTTGGTATTATAGCATGATCTCATACAAAACTATAAAACAAAATAAGGAAAAGAAAAGAAGATTTTTGCAGAATGGATTTGAAGATGATGAATGTAAAGATAGTGTTGGTGGGAATTATGGTGGCTTTGGTTTTGTGTTCAGGAAATGAAATTCAGAAAAATGAAAATGTGCCAAAGGAACTACCGATTTGCCCATTTGGTTCGTTTTCCATTGATAAGTCTTGTGTAAATGACAGAGACTGTCTTATAAAAGAACAACCTAGTGTAGTTTGTAAATGTCTTGGAAACAAACAATGTTGCTGCCAAAAATAGAACAACTCATTTTCTTCTTTTTACTTTTCTTTTATCATTAATAAAATAAACTTTCTATGATTCATTATATCCTAATTCCTATCTCATGCATGTATCTTTATCATCTCTAATATACATATGAAATATTTTTAGGGTGACATGTTTACTTTCTCAATAATGTTAACAATAAAGATCATATTTAATTCACTTTAATTACAATTAATAATAACTTGATAATCTTAAAAATAATGGAGTTATATTAAAAAAAAAAAATCAATGTTATATCCTAGTCATTCCAAAGTCCAAATTATTCAAGTCATATTTTTTGGTTCGACGAGGAGAGATGTTGAGGTAATTCTCTCTTCTCTAGTATATTATGAGAGTTGCTCAAACAAAAAAAGTGTGAAGTGTTGTGTGGGATTTTGTGAGATCTAGTAACTATATGTTATTGTTTCATTGGCAATATGGATTTTCAAGCAATGGGGAAATTGTGTTAATGTTGATGTAAAACTAAGTTGTAAACCCTCGGTAAGCGATTTACATCTTTTTGTTTTGTCTCCCTTTATATATCAATGCGTCTCTTTTTGCTAAACACTTTTTGTATCAGTTCCATAATGATCAATAAAGTGTATTTTACCTTTGTTTCTCTTTTCTCGACCTTGCTTTCTATTCTTCTTACAATGTGTTTTGTTTTCATGTTGTTTTTGAGTTGCTTTTATTTCTTTCTTAAGATACTCATTTGATAGACACTTAAGTGTTGAGTGAGTGTTTGAACCAGGACAAAGGTTGATCCAAATCTCTCTCCTTAAAAGATGACTGCTTAAGCAACGTGTAATTTTTTTACTCTAAATCACGAATGTCTTATGAAGAGCACAAAAGACTATCAACTAGATAGTGTTTGGTAGTGTAGTTAGACCACCAACTCTTTGTATTCTTGTAGATGGTAATTTATCTTAATTGGCTTAACTATTTTTTTTTCTTATTCCATAATTACATATAGATAGACATATAATTTACTATTTGGAGGGAGTATGTTATGATTGAGACATTTTTTTTTTAATAAAACCTTTTATTATAATATAGTTATTTTTTTTGTTTTTATAATGTTCTTGTTACAAACTCAACACAATAAAAGATTATATCAATTCTTTCCTCTTTAATGTTAATATCACTCAAGTAATGTGAGATCGTTAGAAAGTAATTTTCTTTGTAAAGGAAACAAAGTTACTTAAAGGAGAGAAACTCGCTCAAGCGATGCATGAATAGTGAAGACATGCATGTGTGATGTAAAAAATATGTATTTTGATGATGATGGATTGAGCACTTAAATTTACTAAGCATGAAACATACTAAGGAAAGAAAATATCATGTATGCTTAACTAATGATCTAGTTAAATAGATTAAGTCTTTAGAATGTGATAAACATGGATTTTTCAATATATTTCTAATGGGTTAAGTGTTAGTCTTCGTCAATAAAAATTTATTATGAGTATTCCAAAAGGTATTAATTATGATAAATTATACTAATTCAGTGAATCGAATAAGGATTCATTATGTGATTATTCATTTAAACCATACTAATGTATGTATTTATACCCATATATACAAATGTCAAAAAGACTTGTGTTCGTAAGTATCCGCGAATAAAATTCGCAGCAGATAGTTGGTATCAGCGAGTAATAGACACTTGTAGGTAGTGTAGTATTTTAATCTTCATTTATAAATGGATCGGATGTGTGTATCATACTACTCATACCTACGGGTATCCATTACCCAAAAAAAATCAAAATTAATATTTATTTTATATTTTATTAAGTTAAATTTAATTAAAATTAAAATTTCATTTATATTTTATTAGGTTAAATTTAACTAAATTAAATTAAATTTATATTATATTGTATATTTTGTAAAAATTATAAAATATATTTTTTAATATCCAATGAGTAATGAAGTGGGTAACATGTAAATCCTTGTGGGTTGGTGGATAGACACTATCTCAACCCGTTGTTATCCTGCGTATAAAGTACAATCATATTGAATGAAAAATTACAATCATTTATATAAAAGTAATATAATATTCATTAAATTTAATAATGATTAATTGGAAATATTATTTTTCAACGATCAATTAAATTATCATAGATATGGTTTAAAAAACAATTGTAACATATGATGATATACAACCATTAATAGTAATAAAATTTTGGAGTACAAAATCAAGAAGAACTTTTATTTTTATTTTTATTTTTTGAAAATGTTGTTTCTATAGTTAAAATTATAAAATAAATTGCATATGATATATATATTTCGTGAAAAAATATTTGAGTAACTTTATAATCTTTTGATACCCAAATTTGGAATATGAACTTGTTTTTTCTCATATATATATATATATATATATATATATATATATATATATATATATATATATATATATATATATATATATATATATATATTCATAGCAACAATTACGTCTCGTCATATATTTATCATATAAATAACAAACACCAGGTTAAGCCGCTAAGAAATCAATCATAATACCACAAATCTATGATAATTCATTTAATGTGGATAATTTATTTCCACTTAGTTCATCTTCGTATAATCAAACGCCTACACACACACATATATGTGTTTTGGTCACACATCAATTCACATATGAATCATATTATTTAGGGAATATTTATTAACATTGTCAAGTAAGTTTTATCAAATATTAACACATTTATCATTTAAGCATATTTGAGTTTCATGAATTTAATATAAAAAGTATCAACTAGAGGGTTAATAGTAGGAATGGCAAAACGAGTCAATCCGGCCCATTTTGGCATGTCCCGCATTTTGGACTGTAAAGTGTGGGCTGGACTGACTTGTCTTGTAGTTTGAAAACATGTCTATTTTCTTGGTGTACCCTGCCCCGCTGCCTAGTCAACGGCTCACAACCTGGCCCACATTCGTAAACAAAACAAAATCATCTAGAATTAACAAAACAGAATTAAACAGAATTCTAATTTCAAATTAAATCAAAATAAAATAAATAGAATTAAGAAAACAGAATTCATTGCCAACATAAACAAAATACAACCAAATCATTCCAAATCAAAACAACAGTCCTTAAATAAAATACAGCCAAATCAAAGCTCATAATCCTTGAGTTCAACCAACAAAATCAAGGCTCTTGATTAATAAAGTACACATGATCAACAAAGTATACAACTAAATATGGAATCATTCTTCATCTTCCATGTTAATAACATTGGATGCAACTTTGGATGAACCTTCATCTAGCACATTTTGAAAATTAATATCTTCTCCATCTTCTACATACATTGAAACAAAACAATAGATTGAAAAAATACAATAACAAAAGGTATGAATCAAAGTTAAATAATTATCCTCAAGAAATCCATGCTTCCAACTAGAACTGCAGATAATTGCTTCCACATTCTCAATCAAAAGTCGATTCCTATATTTATTAAGGATCCAAGATCCAATACTAAATAAAGATTTAGATCCCATAATTGTTATTGGAATGCTTAATATGTCTCTAGCCATTAAAGATAAAAAAAAATCTTAGACTGTTAGTTTTCCACCATTGTAAGACATTCATTTGCTCCAAAAAGTCAAAACCTAAAGTTGGTTCATCTAAATATATGTCAAGTTGTGTCCTTCCAAATTTATTAATTATTTGATGTTTGCACTCTTTCGATTCCTATCATAATATTTGAAATTATTAAAATGCATAACATAATGAACAATTGCAACAAAAATAAAATTAAGTAAATTAAAAAAAAAAATCAAACAACTTACATAAAGAAGGTCCATCCTGAAATGTCACCCCTATCCAATTGTGTTAAGTGGCATTAGACCATATATTCTTTATATCATTGTACATTGTACTTTGTCTGGATTATATAATCATTTTTTTCTTATTCAATGACAAATCTTGACCAACAATTTTGGAAAAATCAAAATAATATACTTAAATTTTATACATGTAATCATTATCGCTCAAAAAAAATAAATACATAATTTAGTATAACTAAACAAATAATTTTATTAGTTTTATTTATCACAAAAAATAGAAAAGAAAAAGTGGATATACATGCGTATATGTTTTTACTGGTGAAGATACACCCTTTACCCATTATACACATTTATTTTTCAATTTTATCATTTAATAACCAATCCTTTTTTTTAAAATTAAAATAATTATCTTATCAATTTTACCTTTTAAGTGATATTTTTTAAATTTAATTATTTTCTAAACTTAATTATTCTTTTATACTAAAATAAATATTTATAATAAAAAATTTACTTAAAAAAAATTAAAAGTGTGAATATGTATTTTTACCGGTGTATATCAATGAAATTTAATCCATTTATAATACACAATATATGATTTTTTTTATATTTTTAATGATGCAAATATATAAATTTATTCATGAAAATTGGAATTAGTGTTTATATTTGTACAAAATGGGTCAATTTGTCCATGTAGAGCCAATCATGCTCAAAGAAATTTGCACAGGCTTGAGCCAACAACCAACTTTTCCTAGACGTGGCAATCACTTCGAAAATCATGGGATTATGTGTCAACAAGCGGCTACCCGACAATACCGAATGAATGATACGCCGAGTGCAATGACTCCAATTGTTGATAATATGAAATAATGTGTCAACGAACTACACTCTCAATTGTACCGAACAACTCAAAACAAGTCAGGTTAAGGTTTTCCATAAATATGTTAGATGTTTTTGTGACTGAAGCACGACGTGCGATCATGACGTGCAATCGTCGTGGCGGAACGACGTCTAAGATATGTAAGTCAGCTGATAATTAAGGGTAAATAAGTTACTGATAAGGTTTTTTAAGCAATTAAACCTCGATTAGATCAATCTTAATCAAAGACCCATATGGAAAATTATAATTAGAGGTCACAGATAAGGTTCTTGAGACTTTTCTCTCGTATTTATTACAACATTAATTGTCTTTACTGATCAGATCATTGATGATTTAAGCATCAAAGTCTCTTTAACATGTATATCGAGCACCCAAACCAATATTTAACTCTAAATTTTTAATATCATTTTAACTATTTTTCAATGATTAAATTAATCGCTTTAATATACAAATTTTATCTCGGTTGAATTCTTAAACTTTAAAGTGAAGTGCTTCAATGACACCAAACCATGGGGAAAATAGTATGTATATAATAAACGAATAAATAAATAAGGTGTTCACTAAGTATGAAAATAGATAAACAAATGAAAAAAAAAATCCTAAACAATGGGAAGGCATCCAAATAAGGCATTCTTGAGCGATCCCCGTCGCCTCATCGGCCGGACCAATTCCCAGCAGCTCTCTCCGCCGTCGTCCTTCGCCGTGAACCTCGGCGGAGGTCGCGACTCAATCCGATCCTGCCTCATCTTAATGTCACTTAACTCCATTTGCAAAGGAAACTTCACCGCCCCAAACACCTTGTTATACCGCCGCCGGCAACTCTCGCTCCTCCGGCAGCGGCTCTCCCTCCCGGACGGCGAACGGAGCCACGCCACGAAGCCATTGGTCCGACCCGAAGACTCGGACCTCAACAGAACCCGGGTCTCGCTTTCGGATCGGCGCGTTATGACTTTGCCGCAGAAAACGATGTCGTCGGGGACGGCACTGGAAACGGAAGCTGTTGCGGGGAACTCGAACTCGGAGCGTTCCATAACGGTAATAGTTATTTGTTAAACACAGATTTTCTAAGAGAAGGAATGTTTTCGTTTGAAGAGTTGAGAATAACTGAAGTGTAACACAGAAACATATATATATATATATATATATATATATATATATATATATATATATATATATATATATATATATATATAAAAAAAAAAGAAAAAAAAAAAAAAAAAAAACACACACACACCGGTGTTTCTTTTAACGTTAGAGTTACGAGATTTGTTTCTAGAATGCGTAGATCGAGAGATCGAAAGTAATTGACGGAGTCATGGGAGTGAAAATTTTGTTTGTATATTATATATTTCTTTCACCACCTGACTTTGAGGAATTCTAGAAAACTAATTATTTATTTATTTTTTTGAAAAAATTTGATGTTCCACCTCATTTGAATTTGATAACTTAGTTCCCTCTCCCAAAGATACGTTTAAATAGTCAACATTAAATAGAATATGTTTCAAGTAAATCAGGGTTTAATTTGTATAACTGAGATCTTCAATTTAAAGTTTATATAAAATAGTAATTAATGGAAAGAGACCACTCATTTCATCTCTCTAGGTAATTAATTCCATTCAAGCATATTTGTTTTTATAGCTAATTTATTTTTATTAATGATTGTAAAATCTCTCTCGTCGTTTTAATTATAGCATGCTTGGTTGGGATTATTTTTATATGAATAATAACCAATTGAAAAATGAAAAAATTAGATTATAATAATATGATGGATTTGTACTTAATATGTGTAGCATTTAAGTGCACAAATTTAATGAATCCTTGAGGACCTAGCCATTTTTAAATGATTCATTGATAAATATTGTTTCTTGGGTTTAGGGTTACTAGAAGTTTTGACTAAAAGTTTTTGTTATGTGGATGGTTTGGTTTCCATTTTACTAATATAGTATTGAGAGGGTAGAGATTTGGTGGTTATGATGATTTGGTGTGAAAGGTTATTTTATTGTATTGTTCTTGACAGACAACAATGAGGAGAAAATTAAGTGGGCATTGTGGGGATGTTTGATTGACTTGAACCTCAAGATCTTGTCTTTCATCGTGTGTGTGTGTGTGTGTGATAAAATGAGAAGCTGTACTATGATCCATGATATGATCTGTTTCATGATGGATTACGGATTTGTAGAATTGTAGTCTCGCAGGTGACGAAAACGCGTCTTTGGTTCAGCTATTCTAGAATTCTTTTTCTTTTAAATCTTCTGAGACTTATCAAAAATTAAAATTTGTAACCTAAGGTCAACGTGCTGAGTAGAGGTTGATAGGTTAATATATTCGTTAATTCATAGTTTACATAACCATCAACATTGGCATTAGAAAAAAAAAAGTAGAGAAGAGAAGTATTGTATTTAGATTACTTTATTGCTTATTTCTTTTATTATAAAAAAATACAGTAATTTCTTAAAATTAGAAATAAGAACATTTGATTTGTGCATATTTTTATACAACTAATATTATGTTTTAATATTATCAATTAATATAATTAATGTAATTGTCGATCAATGAATGTAAATGTTACTTGTTAGTTTTCTTTATTTGTAGCGTTTTAATGTTACCCATAATCATTAGATCCTGTTTTGTTGGCATTTGCAACATATGTACACTATTATCATCATATTAATACACCACTTTCTCTTAGATACATTTCTTACTTGGTATCAAAGCCTTTTAAAGGTTTTTTACTCAATACAAATTCAAATAGTAGAAATGATCTCCATTCCATTGTGTTTGTCAAGCCGGACAAAGACAACTATCAACTATGTAAACTGTTCTTACCAGGATCCGAAGTGTGGACTTTTATACAAAAGTAATAAGAATGAAAAAGAAAAAGGTCGTCTTATTCAAAACCCCAATTATGAAATCCCTTATCTCCCATTTCACACCTCAGAACGCACTGTTCTTATAGAGTGAGAGACACTTTCACATCTTCTTAGGCTGGGGGAGGAAAGGTTTCCTTTTTTTAGAATACTCCGGGGAACATATTTCCAGTGGAGATGACGTGGTGGGGCATGTAGCTTAGAGGATTAGGGCACGTGGCTACAAACCACAGTGTCGGGGTTCAAATCCCTCCTCGCCCATAACCGACCAAAAAAGGAAAGGATTTTTCCTTTTGGGGGTAGGAAAATCATGATCGGGCTAGTGGACCTAAAGTTATGGAACTTGTGAGTAGTTTGTAGAAATGGAATGGCCTTAGGTGGCAAGATCTGGATGACCTGATGGATCATGGATCTTGATTCAATGCTCTTGGGAGTTGAAATAGAGAAGATCCACCTACAAAAGACTCTCTAACACTTAAGTCAACAAGAGAGTAATGATCCTTTTAGAGAGACTGAGTTTGAGTAATTGTTTTCAAATTGAGTATTTCATGAAGGATACTATGTATATTTATAGGGCCTCTTTGGACCTTGGACCTATATGATAAAAAGATAATATCATGTGAGATTGTTTTTTACTATGCAAGTGGATTACCCGTGGGTTGTTGCCTTGAATTGGGTGTGATGTATTTGGATAGGAGTATGTTAGATGTTGCTAGTGGTGTAGTGCTCATGGACAAAATTCTTAAGGATGCAAGGAACTTATCTCTAGCATAACAAAAATCAGTAAACAATTCAGCCTACGAACTGGTGGGAAAAGTAAAGTTGTGCATGAAGTTGAGTTGAATGTTGCTAGTGGATCAAACATGTTGTCAGAAAATAATCTGTTAATTGGGAACAAAATCTTGGATTTAACAACAATGATGAGGAAAATGGCATTAAAGCAACAAATGAATGGTGTAATGAAGCATTGCGGGTTCTTGCCAAATAAATATCCTTTATTGTTCCATCACTCCCATGCTCCATAGGACGTATTTGTTGGTGACGGGGGTTGAAGGTTGCTATCTACAATTGATGACATAGTTCTTACAAGTAGTGAACCTAATGAAATTGAATATGTCAAGACACATCTGGACAATGAATTTTGATAATGTCAATTCTTACCTCTTTTTGTGTGTTTATTATCATGAATAAATCAACTCTTTCCTAGCTTTTATCTTGTTATATCCTCATGTTTAGTGTGTTTTGTTTTGTTTTGTTTTGTGTTTTAGTTGTTTTATGCTTGTTTAGCTTCTAGTACCTGTTAGTGGAAAACGAAAAGTGCACCAGTCGCACGTAGGAAGTAATAAATATCGTTCTCTCCACGGGGACTTTTGCAACACATGACAAATCTCACAATTCAAACTCAAATAGACAACAAAGCTCACAAAAACACAGAAACTCTTTTTGGTATTTTATCAAACAGTTGGTGTGCACAGAAATTTAACATAGATTATATACAATTGTAAAGACTAGATTTCATTCACTTTATTCTCATACATTCACAAATATCTCAATTCCAATTTCAAGTCAAAATCAACTAACAAGAATACTCAAATCTTATTTCTAGTGACTTTGAGTCTATGATAACTCATCAAGTTCCAATTTCTTGAATCCTCAACAAGTGAAATCATGCATTAAGTTTAAGAGTCTTAAGATTACTAATGAATCATGTTTTATCCCTAGATACAAGCTCTATTAGGCATTCAATTTTCAGTTTTAGGTTCAAAAGATATTTTCCAACATCTCAAGAACCACAAATCAAGCATGGATGGCCAAACCAAAGCAAGCATTAAGCATGGAAATCAAATACTAACATAGAAATGAAACAACATATGGATTAACATCACTAAATGCAAATATTCAATTTATTATAGATTTTGAATTTTAATATTTAATTATTTAGATTTTGATAAAGTAATTGCAATCCCATCACCTTTTCATCTCACTTTTTCTGAAATGTTCACGTGATATTTCTTTACTTTTAGTTTACTTCTAGATTTTATATATGTTTCTTTTTCAAATGAAATAAAACTTCATATTTTATTCAAGATGAATCTTTATGATCGCGTCACATGAAATACAAATTTGTATTTTTATTCATGATCATGTCACGTGAACTTTTTTCAACTTTATCCAAAATTATATTTTGACTATTCTTAATTTTTTTTTTGTCCAGAATGTTAATTATATTTTTTTATTTTGTTTTTTAGGAAGAAATATTATTTTGAATTTATTCGTATTTGTAGAAGTAAAAAGAGTATAAGTCAAACAAAGAGAAAGAAAGAAATAGATATTATATGGAGTCATTATGAGAGTGTTTCTCCTCATAGACTTTTAGTCAAGTGCAAATGTTGTTCACATACTTGTTGGGGTGGTGTTGCAAGAATGAAACATCATCTTGTTGGGACAAAGGAGAATGTCATTGCTTGTACATCTGTTCCTAATGACGTTAGAGGAATGTTTTTGAAATTGTTAGAAGATAAAGAAAAAATGAAAGAAGCAAATCGGGTAGACTGTTTTGAAGAAACAAATATTCAATGTATTGAGAAGGGGAAACAAGGAGTTACAAAACAGAAAACCATAAATGAAATGTTTAAAGATAGAGAGTTGGTGATTCAAGATATTTGCAACTGCATATTTGGGAATGCTTTGCCATTTAATTTGGTAAGAAGCTCTTTATTTACCTAAATGTTGAAATATGTTGTGGAATATGGAAAGGGTTTAACGCCTCCAACTTATCATGAAGTTAGAGTATCTTATATGAAAAAAGTGGTTGACAATATTCAAGCTAGTTTGGAGAAATATAAGGTTGAATGGGAAAAATGGGGATATGTACTTTGATGTGTGATGGTTGGATAGATGGAAAAGGGAGGTTTCTTACCAACTTTTTAGTTAATAGTCAAAGCGAAAGAGTGTTCTTAAAATCTATTGATACTAGTAATAATGTGATCAAGGATGCTAAACAAATGTTTGAATTATTAGATTCTATGATTGAAGAAACTGGGGAGGACAATGTCGTGCAAGTTGTGACAGATGGTGCTTCTAATTTTATGGCAGCAGGAAAGATGTTATAGGAGAAGAGAACTAAACTATTTTGGTCTCCTTGTGCAGCTTTATCTTGACTTAATTCTTAAAGACATAAGTGAACTTCCAATATTTTACAATACGATTGCAAATGCCAAAAAAAGTCACAACTTTCATTTATAGACACACATGAGTCCTAAATTTATATAGAAAATATTCTAAAGGAAAAGAATTAGCTAGACCAGCAGTCACAAGATTTGCAACTACTTTTCTAACCCTTCAATGTATAGCACAACAGAAAAATGCTCTTCGAGGTATGTTTGTTTCAGAAGAATGGACAACTAGTAGACATGCTAGTAAGACTGAAAGTAAAAAAGTAGTGAGCATTGTCTTTGTTAAATATAATCTTCAACTTGACATGAAACAAAAGGTTAGAGAAGAGAAAGGAGATACTTATGATCCTATATGTCTCTCTGATATTGAATTAGATGATGAGTGGATTACTGAAAAAGAGGATCCTTGTCTACCAAATGATGTTTCATAGATGGATATACATGAATCTTTTACTCTTGAAGAGGGAGCTCCAAGCAAGAAAAGGAAGAGGGATCCAAGAAACTTAAACAAAAAGGGAATATCCACTACAACAGCAAATAATGATGAAATTGAATGGATGGTTGAAGAAGTTGAGGAAGAGGATGAAGATGAAGATGAGTTGCCACTTAATGTTATATTAGATGAAGATGATCTAAGTGACATTGATCTTAGAGATGATGAATGAAAGACTAAAAATTAAGATGTAGCATTTAAATTGGAGATCTTGACTTAATTATAATATATGATATTTTTAATGTTTTTTTTTCATATCACTTATTTTTACTTAAATATATTCTATTTTATTTATTATGTATCTTACAATTCATAATAAGATTCGATTCACGATTCAAAAAAATTTACAAAACGATTCACGATACGAATCTCGATTCGATAACCATGGTTCAACCAACAATGAATCCTAAGGCTGGACCAAACTGAGATTTGTTGTTTGGAAAAATCTTTTGTTCAGAACAGACTCACTACACAAGCTGTGAGGCGAAAATAGAGTCAATAAAATCTTCCATTGTGTATAACCCATAAATAAACTTGTCATCCATGTTAATTGTGGTTCCATTTTTTTTACAGTATGGTAATTTTCAATAGTTCATTGTAAATAACAAATGAAATCTAAAAATGTCAGACTCCCTTGCCACATTAAGGACAATGTGCACTTTAAGTGGGTGGGGGGG
>Ga0209589_1001561_pt1 | contig 38132 bp, 13 predicted proteins | sample CowpeawhiteBW_FD_187525 | JGI IMG/M metagenome (GOLD analysis project Ga0209589, IMG submission 187525) | Root nodule microbial communities of legume samples collected from California USA - Cow pea white BW (SPAdes) (version 2) | ecosystem: Host-associated > Plants > Roots > Nodule | place: USA...
TTTTTTTTTTTTTTTGTATAAGATTCATATTTTAAATTTAAGACTTTTATCATGGTTATGTAGTTTAGATTTCTTTGTTAATATAATAAAGTGTTTGTTTCCCCATTAATGGTAAAATGTGCACGGTACTTTTTAATATTGAATACGGAATTAAGTGTGACCCACGTATCTAATGCTCTCTTTATTTATTTTTTCTAGCTTTTTATAACAATTTTTGAATTACATAGTTCATATTATGCTAATTCCTTTTCGTTAACATTTTACTTAATTTAGATAAAATAAACTAGTTGCATAAAAGGATGAAAATTAATTTTATGAAATTTTAAATGTAGCCCCCATTTAACTAATACACATATTCCTATAATATGTGGAAGAATCTAAAAAATTTTATTTATATATATATATTTATATATATATATATATATATATATATATATATATATATATATATATATATATATATATATATATATAATGAAATATTACAGTCTCTGTTCAACTTCTAGACTCAGATTTATCTCTTCATGTATTAAATACAATATCGGTCAAACACAATAATAGAAAATAATAAGTTTGAAATGTAAAATAATTATTCATAAATCAATGGCTTTAAAAGAGAAAACGCAATTTTGTTTCTTAAGCAGGACAAAATTTTTATAAAAGGTTTAAATCTATTTCCCTCACTTTCATTTAGGGAGTATATCTCAATTTAGTGAAAGTATATTAGGAAAAAAATTATAAACAACTTAAAATAATTTTAAAACTCACACCTAATTTATTTATCAATTTACACACTTTTAACAAGTGTATAAACATAACTACACTTGTATACACCGGTGAGAACCTAGAAGATGACATTTTAAGAATGATTGTGATTTAAAAATAGTGAGACTTGATTATTTTAATATAAGAAGGTTTAGTATAAATAAAATGTTATAAACGAGTTTCATTATTTTAAAACGAATCATCACCCTAGAAACTATTTTTCTAAAGTTCTTTGACTTCTCTATAAAGGTTCTTCCCCCTTATTCGCCCAATTGAAGATCGGAGATCATAAAGGTGATCCTCGTGGTGAGCTCTTCAAATTGGATCGATCAGTTTCTTCATTCGCGTAAATTAAGTTTCAACCCTTTTTCTCGGTCTTTCTCTAGTTTCTGACGCATGTGAGGCTTTTCTTCTTGCATGTGTTCTTTTAATCTTCTATATGAGTCTTTGTTGATCAATGATCGTAACGGTAGGTCTTGATCGTTCTTGTGTTGTTCCTATATAGAGCATCTTGTGGAGCTAAAGGTGTTAAGTTATCTTAGGGTTGTTTGTGTTGTTTGGCAGGTAAGGGAGGCTATTTTCTGTTGAATTGATCATCTTAATAGTTAATTGTGATGTGATTTGTTGAATTGATGAGTTGTATATTGAATTGTTTCATGTGGTTTGTTGAATTGATGAATTGTATGTTGAACTTTTGATTTTGATTTGTTTTTGGTCTTGATTTGGAGAAAAGTCTAATATGTGCTTTAGGTATCATTTTTAACTCTTTAAAACCATTTGGAATCAAAAACACTAAAGGAAAGGTGCTCAATCAGTCAATTGCATAGGATCAATTTTCTCCCAAATTGCTATTTTGATACAACGTCGAGCGTTGTTACAATGCCACTGGGCGTTAGGTCCCTGACTTGGAATCGTCGGACGCCACTTTTGACCGTCGGGCGCTAGAACTCAGTGAATTCCAGGGGTCGGGCGTCGGGCACCACTCTATTTTTTCGATATGTGCTCCTTTGGTAAACTGAAGATTCCCGCTTCATTAACCGTTAAATCAAACTGAAATTCTGACAGTTAATAGTAGACACATGATCATTCGCTTTGAATAGTGGGATCTTTGATTTGAGGTTTGTAGTTAAACCAGTTAATTCCTCATGTTTGTGCTATAATTTAAGTTTCTCTTTCATGAAGGGTATTCCTATTTGATGAGATAGTAGGTTCTTATGTAGTGTTGTGGTCTTGGGTCGATCTTGATATTAAAGTATGTGTTTTAGGAATAATAAATGTGTATGATATGAAAGGTAAGACATGCTAAGGTGATGAAATGATTTAATTCATAATTTGTGGAATCTTATTATGGTATTCGTAAACTCATTTGGGGAAAGTTATATTATGATAATGAGTAGTGCATGAAGTGGAAATATTGGTGAAAAGAGTTGTGAATTGTGTTCTAAGGAAGTGTTATGGTTTTAAGAAAGTGAAAGTGGAACTTAATGGAATGGAATGAGAAAAGTTGATTTGAATTGTTTGTTTCTAAGGAAGAAGTGCAAATCCTTTCTAGTATGTTGTTATGCATTGGTTAGGGATATGTGTTGGTCATAAGCTATCATATACTCTACTAGGTTTACATCGTGACCTAGGTGATGAGAGTTGAAGGAGGTTCTTATAGCGGGATTAGGGGTGAGACCCCTAATATAGCGATGTCATAAGTAACTTACCCTGTCCAGAGGAAATTGATTCATATTGATTAGGCCAAGTGGAGCCAAGGCCTTTGTTGCAATCTGGTGCATAACTTCTTATATCTGAGTCAATGCATAAATCCAGATAATTGAATCTAAAGAGTCTATAATTGTGTGATTGGTATTTTTTTTATGAATGATTGAGATATGTTATTTTATGATGCAATAAATTTAACTGTTATATGACTATTTTTTTATAAACTAGCTTACCTTATTCTATTGTTGTTTGTAAGTGTTGTATTTTCCTTTTGCAATGATCACCTTATTAGTTTGAGCAAATAGAGATGCAGGTGTAGAGACACCTCTTGATGTTGAGGAGTTTGATGTCTGGGCAATGAGCGATTTTAAATCATAGGTTTAATTATGCCTTTGGTCCCCATTTTGGAGTCAAAATCTCAAATTGGTACCCGAATTTTTGAAATTCTCAAATTGGTCCCCTTTTTAGTTTAAAAGTCTCAAGTTTGCCCTTTCCGTTAAGTTTGGATTGACGACATTAGGTGTACAGTGACATGGCAAGGTTGACCAGTTCTGGAACAATGACTTGGCAGAAAAACAGTGACGTGGAATGGCAGGTGTAACTAAATTAGGTTTAGGATTAGTTAAATTGTTAAATTAGGTTTAGGATAAGTTAAATTGTCAAATTAGGTTTAGGTATTTTATAATTTACGCTAGGAATTTTTTTTTTCAAAAATATAAGAATACTGAAATTAGGTTTAGGGTTTTAAAATAAGAAAGCTTGGGAAAATTTGGGGATTGTGCGGTAGAACCTTTGGAGTGTGCTCATCCGTCTGCTTCTCCATCGTCATCACGCATTGGTTTGTTGTGTGATTGGACTACGCGCATTGATTTGAATCGGTGGAGCATTCCCAGGTTAGTCGCTTTCCCTATTTTGGTTCAGTGTTTTTGTTCGGTGTTGTATTTGTTCTGTTGCAAAGTGTGTTTTTTAGAAAGCAAATGTTAGTTTTGTCGGTCAATAGTAGTGTATTATGGAATATTGTGCTTATTTCAGCATGGGTCTGTGTCATACCATGTGCTCCTTTATTTTTTTCGTTGTGGTCCCCTCTTTTGAAAGTGATATTGTGTGTTAGTGTACTTTGTATTTTAATTTTTTTTTTAATGTTTGTCGGTATTTGAATATTATATAGGTGTAGTTTGTGAATATTATAAACAGAGGACGAAAAGTTTGATGTAGTGTTCCATCACGGAGGGAAATTTGTGAATGAGGGGAAACTTATATATGATTATGGGGAAACTACAATCCTGTCTTGTGACCCGGATCGCTGGAGTTATTTTGAGGTCTTAAGTATCTTGAGGGAGATGGGATATGTTGGGGGGAATGATTTGTGGTATTGTGTGGGAGGTGGTTCAATTTTGGAGGATATGTTAGAGCTTTTAAGTGATGATCGTGGGGCATGCCATGGTAACCATTGCTAGGATAATTGGTGAGCTTCATCTTTTTGTGGTTCATAGGATGTGTGATGAACCAAAAATAATAGATATGTTGGAATATAATGTTGGAACAACAGATGGTGGTGAGGTGGGCCAAGTTGGTGAGTTGGGTGGTGAAAAACAGGATGTTGTTGCTGAGTCTATTTTGGATAAGATGGATGGAGATGAAGGTCAGTCAAAAAAAGGACCTCGGCTCCATGATTGTGTTGAGGGTGACTGTGAGTTAGATAAGGTGGTAGAGGCTGGTCCTCAACTTGTTGAACCTGAACCTGTTGAAGGTCAACCTATAGAAGGTGAACCTGTTGGAGGTGAAGGTGTTGAAGGTCAACCTATAGAAGGTGAACCTATTGGAGGTGAAGGTGTTGAAGGTGAACCTGTTGAAGGTCAAGCTGTTGAACCTGAACCTTTAGAAGCTGAACCTTTGCAAGCTGAACCTGATGGGGAAGACAGTTGGTTTAGACAATGTTGGTACAAGTGAAGGATTAGTTGAGGGTGGTGATATAGTTGCTCATGTGGACAGTTGGAGTGATTCTGGACCTCATGGAAGTACTGAAGAGAGTGTTCATGGTCATCATGATGAAGGATTAGTATATGTCTCCATTGATTCAGATATGGGGCATGAACCTCATAAATGGCAGGGTAGTGTACATGTTGAGGTGGGAAGCATTGGAGAGGAATTGGGTGGCCCATCTACCACTAACATGGATTCTGATACAACAAGTGAGGAGAGTGACATCCCGCCTGTGATAGAAGACAGAGGGTTATCAGATAGAGGAATTGGACAGTGATCAACCTAATGATGAAGGTGATCTTGATGAAACAGATGATGGTGAAGAGGGTTATGGGAAATTTGAAACATTTTCAATGCCCAAATCCATGAGTGAATATAAGTGGGAGGTTGGTACATATTTCGCTAAAAAGCCAGAATTTGTGGAAACCATTAGAACCTATGCTTTGGAAAACGGGAGAAGTCTGAAAATTTTAAAAAGTGATAAAAGAAGAATTAGAGTTAAATGTTTGGGTGCAAATGGAAAATGTCTGTGGTATGCATACTGTGGATATATGAATTCAGTCAACACGTGGCAATTGAGGAAAATCATTGACTAGCACACCTGCAGTAGAGAATTTAATATTCGTTTAATTAATTCTAAATGGCTAAGTAAGAGATTGGAAAAGACTGTTATATCTAATCCAAGAACCAAGGCTGTGGAAATTCGAGAAAAGGTTAGCAGGAAATATAACATAGGTATTTCTAGGTGTATGGCCTATAGGGCAAAGGCCATGGTCGTAGACAATGTTGATGGGTCTTTTGCAGAACAATACAAGAGGTTGTATGATTATGCACATGAACTTCTTAGAACTAATTCTGGATCAACAGTCAAATTAAAGGTCAATGAGAATGAAGGTCAACCTATGTTCTAAGGGTTTTATGCATGTTTCAAAGCATGCAAAGACAGTTTCATGTCGTATAGACCCATAATTGGACTAGATGGATGCTTTTTAAAAGGGAAGTATTGAAGAGAGTTATTAACTGTTGTTGGAAGAGATGGGAACGATCAAATGTTACATATTGCTTATGTTGTGGTGGAGGTGGAAAATAAGGATTCTTGGACCTGGTTTCTGGAGGTCCTTATTGAGGACATAGGTGGGACACAATTGTGTACAGGATGTACTTGGATTTCAGACCAACAAAAGGTACACTGATATGTTCAATAAACTTTTATATCCAATTTTATAAATTATCTCCCTACTAACATTTAGTTTGTGTCATTCAAACATCAAGGGATGTTACTAGCTATTCAGGATCTACTTCCTAGAGTAGATCAAAGATTTTGTGTTAGGCACCTATATGCCAATTTTAGGAAAAAATTCTCAAGTTAAAATTTGAAGAGATTGACGTGGAAGGCAGTTGCTTGCACACATCCAGAAGGCTGAGAGCAAGAAATGAGGAACATCAAAGATGTGAACGAAGATGCCTTCAAATACTTGCTGACAATTCCACCAAGGTATGTTTTGAACACTGTCATTGTCTGTTATTGTGGTTAACACCTGGGATAGTAATAATGTCATTATTGTGGAGCAGGTTTTGGTCATGATCTAGATTCACAACAACTGTCCAATGTGATACATTGGTTAACAATATTTCTGAAGCATTTAACAGTGTCTTAGTGGAATCTAGGGGCAAGCCAATAATCACAATGTTGGAGGAAATAAGGCTATACATGATGCACAGGTGGGCCAAGAACAGAAAGAAAGTTGCATCATATGAAGGGAACATTTGTCCCAAAATCCTGACAAGATATAACTTGGAAGAACATTTGACAAGGCATTGGATTCCTAGGTAAATTTGCTCTTGCTATAGTTCGCTTTTCATTGTACAAACAAGATCTGTATAACTACTTATATGCTCATCTACCAAAACCTTGCAGTTGGTTAGCAGATAAAATTTTTGAGGTGAGACATGCATCACATGTTGGGGACAAGTTTGTGGTCAATATCGATGAAGCATCATGCACATGCAGGAAGTGGAGCATCACTGGGATACCATGCTGTCATGCCCTATCAGCCATGAGGTTTCTAAACATAAATGGAGAAGATTTCATCTCCAGTTGGTACATGAAGTCCACCATCACAACAACCAACCCCTACAGCTCAACCTACTACTCAGCCATCACAGCAACCAACCCCTGCACCCTAGGCTTCTACACAGTCATCCCAGCCACCATCACAACAATCAACCCATGCACCACAGGCTTGTACACAGTCTGTAAGAACCGTGAAAATTATTTAATTAATTAATTAATAAATGCGGGTAGTGGGAGCCTTTATGGCATTAAATATTGTTTGATATGATGTGGAAAAGTACTAGCTTAAATGGTTGAGAGTACTTTATTGTGTGAAAGGACTTGGGTTCGAGTCCTACGTATGCCAATTATGTGTTGTTTGTTTTACTTCTAATTTTAATATTATGCATGGTCATGTTGTGTGATAACATGATTATTGAATTATGTGAATTGATAAGAAACATGATTTGGTTTGATGGTTTAGTATTGATTTGGCTTTGGCATGGTTGTGGGTTTAAACTTTAGTTTAGTATTTTTGCTAAAAATCAGTAACTTTAATATGAAAGGGTAGAGAAAACCCTAGCAGGGCCTCCAAAAAAGGGGCTGAAAAACCACCATATAATGGTCTTGAATAGCAATTAAGCCTACAATAAAGCCAATTTCGTTTTTTTTTACATTAACCCACCTTAAGGCACCTATAAAAGGCAAATTGAGAGATAGAAAAGAGGTTTTTGAAGGTTGGTTTTCTGAGGGTTTGCAAGGGCACGAAATTAAAGTAAAAGAGTGGGCATTTGAGGGCTATTTGAAAGGGGGAGCTAGGTTGTCTATTGATCAAGGAGGATTTCTCAAAATCTGCATATTTTAAGCGAAGGCGTCCAAGTTAGGGGAGCTAAACCTGTAAATTGTATGTTTTGTTAATTTTGCTTGATTATGATGATGCTATGCGATGAATTTTCGTGCTCCATATGACGTGAATTAGGGGCTTGGGTATTTGGGTACTGTTTTATTGGTATTTTTACCTAATTGCATGATTATGATGGATTTATGCACTAAGTATGCAGCTATTGTGCAAATTTGGGTGTTGGGATGTTGTATTGTGCCTAAATTATGATCATATGTCTGATGCAATTGATGCAAACTGCTTTAATATGAATTGGAGTATGAATTGGTCATGGTTGTTGGTGTTGCGTGCGTAAACAGTGTAGGAGTTTGCATTTCTTGCTCAGGCGAGATTAGCAGAGACACAAATCCTGTTGTTGCTCGAGCATCTCACTCAGGCGAGGAAATCTGGTCCTGGGCGACAGGCCATCTCGCTTAGGTGAGTGTGCCTCGCTCGGGCGAGAATTCAAGTATGTTAGAGGTTGTGTTTGGGGGCATCTTGCTCAGGCGCATGATATTGTTTTTTTGGCGAAGGGGTATCTCGCTCAGGCGAGAGTCCCTCGCCTAAGCGAGATTTCGAGGGGGGGTTTCACTCTCTTGTTGAATTCATCGCCTAGATGAGGCACCTTGGTCCTGGGCGAATGAGGGTCTCGCCCAGGTGAGAAGAAGCTCGCTCAAGCGAGAGTTCGTGAATTGCAACTGCTGCAACGTTCTCGCTCAGGCGAGTGGGCCTAGCTTAAGCGGGATAGGCTGGGCTGTTTGGGCAAAGGCTTTTAGCCTAAGCGACCTATGGTGCTTTTGTGCGTTCAAGGCAAGTGTTACTACTATGTCAGATTGGATGAGTTGGAGTTGTGATACGTGGTCTACTAGGCTTCTAAGATATCTCAATGGTGGGCTTGCTGGTGTTCCGTCAGTTGTGGCTCGGAACGTATCCTTGAGTTGTGGCTCGGGATAGGGGTTAAGCATGTGGCATTCTATGGGTTGTGGCCCAGAATGACGTCCCTTGAGTTGTGGCTCGGGATAGCGGATGAACACGAGGAACTCTTGAGTTGTGGCTCGGGTTGGCGAGTGTTGTCGGTGTGAGTGTGCTGGTTGTGGCCAGTACGAATGGGTCTAGATGGATTGCCCTCCTCAGTAATTAGCTGACGAGTTTGGTAGTCTTGGGACATTGCGGACTCTGTTCGCATTTGGGAACTTCACCTGGCGTTACGGTGTGTGATCCGTAGCATGGTTTCCCGCACGTGCTCTATCGGTTGTGTTCGATAGGTGTGACAGCAAGACATCTTGAGGTACTCGTTAGAGGATGTAGAACACAGTTAACATGGTTGTGGCCATGTGGAAGGAAATTATGAGTCTTCCTTTATGCAAGCTGATATCAACATGGTTGTGGCCATGGGAAATGAATGGAGGAAGTTTCTTATTGTGCTTTATTATATATATGTTTGATATATATTTATGTGTTATCTTTTTAGCTCACCCTATCTGCTTGTGTTTGGCGATGATCGTGTACGCAGTACACGTGAGCAGATGATATTGAAGGTAAAGCTGGTGAGGCTTAGGCTCGAAGAGTGGGCTAGCTTGGGAGTTTTATGATTTGTGTTTTGAAAAATAAATTGTAAACACTATGGACATTTATTTTATTTTGCGTTTATAAATTATGGAATATTGGACTATTCATAGTTTTTAATAAAGTTTTAAATTTCATGCGCTTTATGGGAAATGAAGTATTATTAATTGCGATGTAATTTTTGTTTTATCTATTTTATTTTAATTAAACCCGTAATATCCTGACGGGATGCTACACAGTCAACCCCTGCACCATCACAACCACATTCACAAGCTGCACAACCTTCTACTACAACACCAAGGGCTTCTACTCAACATTCTCAGCAAGGAACACGTGGGCGTGGAAGACCAATGATGAGGCCAAAATTCAATGCAAGGAGGAGACGCACATGGAAACCATGACTACATGTGCTTTCCTTATTATAAAATTTTGTAGCTTTGATCTGTAATTACCTTTTTGAAAGACAATTTAGGTACTATTGGATCAATATATTTTGTCATTATGTGTAATTGGTAATTAGGGGACCACTTTTTTGTCCATTTCAGTTATGTAGTAATGGTCCACTTCCTTCACACATGTTAAACATTTACGTTGAAACACATTATTTATATATCAAAATCTGTATTGATGTCCAATTCTCATGTGCTGGTCCAAATTAATTTCACCTTTTGCATATGGAATTTATGTTTCAATATAGGTGCATTAAATGTGTGGTGCCAAATTTTGTAAAACAGTTACTGATATCATTCATTAACTTTTTAATCCTTACATAAACAAAACAATATACTACATTAAAGGTCTGCTTCAACAAGATACAACAAAATCTACCCCTGCACACTATAGTAACACCTCTGACAGGTCACACAGTCATTCTAATTCAACAACAAAAACACACTAATCATGTTCACTACAATGCAAACACAGACCACACCAATCAACACCTTAATCCTTTTTTCTAATGAATTAATACATAATTTGATATCAACAACTACTTCTTGGGACATCACATAACTTCTTGTCATTTCTTGGGAATTGAAACTGCCACCAACAACATGTTCTTCAATCTTCACATTGCCACCAACCTTTTGTTCATTCTTCACATACCCACAACATTTATCTTCAATCACAACCGTGCTTGCAGAACCCCCTTCTCCGGTCCTATACTGATCAAACCAGCTGAAGTAATTGCAGCCACCACATTCTTCACTTCCACTCTGATGCAAATATACCATTAACGTCTGTTTTTGTTAGAAAACACAAAAAAATTACACAAAAACAATACAAAAATTACAAATAACATTACCTTGAAGTTTAGACAGCCCCAAAATCTTTTTCCTTTGTTCTTGGCTATTTTTGCAGTTCTCAACACAGCCTTATCACCACAATAACAATTGGGCATGACATTGATGCTTCTACACCCACCTGCACTGCAAAAATTGACACTACTCTTCTGCTTTCCTCCAAGATTTGAACTTGAACAGGACCCACAAGACCCACAATTGGTTGGATTCATCACAGAAGATAGGAGAAGATGACAATAAAATTAGGGATTCTAGATCCAACATTGTTATTGGCTTAAATAAATAAATGTTTGCACGTCATTCCACCTGTAATTGACACGTTTCAGTAACAAAAATCCACCTCAGCAACCACAAACGACGTTTAGCCAAACTTAACGAAAAGGGCAAACTTGAGACTTTTAAACTAAAAAGGAGACCAATTTGAGAATTTCAAAAATTCGGATACCAATTTGCGATTTTGACTCCAAAATGATAACAAAAGACATAATTAAACCTAGATTATATTAGGTATAGTATTGTAATAAAATTATATTATAATAACTTGACAACGTATATAAATGATATTACACTGTGGTCTTATCTTATACATGGATGAACTTAACAATCTATTTCATTTCAGTTTCAATTTAAACTTAAAAAGGCATAATATATGCACTAATTCATCAAATATAATTTCTTTTATTTAAAAGTTGTTTCAAATTTATAAAAAATACTACAGATCTAGAACAATATTATCAAACAATAACAAATTGCAAGTCACAGGTTGAATTAGTTGAAATAGTTACTTTTATCACCTAACTAAAAAAAAAGCACAAACACCGCTACAGCAAGGAGATGAAAAATTTTCAGAAAAAAAAAATAACATTTACTCAAAAATGAAATTTAATCCAGTGTAAATGTTCTAGAGTTTACCAACTTGTACATGACAAAATATTTTGTGAAAAAATGTAAAATTAAATCAGATTCTTAGGGAAAAGTTTCCAGAAAAAAGAGAAAGCAGGCAATGAATATGATGATAGCAGGAGGAAGAAACTAACAAAGAATAAAGAAGAGAAGGAAGAAAAAATTATTAAAAGAAAAGATAAAAAACATGGGCTTAAGGATGATCCAAGATCTTACATTAAACATTAATTTTGTTCCTGATGTAACAGTTTGCTGCTTAAATGATCAGAAGTTCCGTATAGTTTATTGAATATATTTTTGGATTTGTAAACATTAATTATTTTTGTGCTAAAAATGTCTTGTTAACGTGGGTAACAGATTGTATTTATAAATGTTTAAAAAAAGATAAAACAAACTATCGATAAGATTTTTTTTTTAAAGTATAATAATTGCTTTGTTCCTTAGTAAGTCTATTTTAAGGTTCTTTTAGAAATCAATATATATAATATTTTTTCTAATAAAATGTTAATATTTCCATTTTACTTTTTTATTATATATATATATATATATATATATATATATATATATATATATATATTGAGTAAAAAGTAAAAGTAAAAATAAGGAAAAAATATAATTAATGTTGTCACCCACTAAAGTACAATTTTAAGGTGGTTTATATTTATACTTATAAGTTTCCAAATTAATAAAACAACAAATAAATTTCCTTTCCTTAAGAAAAAAAGCTTTTGTTTATGATGATCTTTTAGTTTCAATTAGCAATTCTTTTTCTATTTTTTTAAGAAAATGTTTTAAATTTGTATTATCATACTAAAATAATTTAGAAAGTATTAGTAATAAATCTATAATAATTATAATAATAAAAAGAAAAAAAATATGGTTTTTTTTCTCAAATTTGATGTAAAATTGGAAACGGTCTATGTTCGAAATTTAGTATAATATTTTGTATAATTTCTATGTTTTCAAAAGTATTGGTTTTAGTTCCTATTAAAATTTAACTTGTGTAGCAAATATAGTTTCAATTTTTTCGGAATTTATTTTAAAATTAAAATTGTTGTGTCGGTCTAACTCACGTTTTTTAAAATTAATTAAAAAATGCTTAATTATTGATTTAGTTTTTCAATTTGTTGCTTTGGTTCATTTTAGTTCCCTTATTATTTTTTGGTTCAATTTAGACTTCAATTTTTTAAAAAAGTTTAATTTAGTCTCCTTATTATTTTTGATTCAATTTAGCCTTCATCCTTTTTTAAAACGATCTAATTTTATCTTCTCCAATTTGAGACCAAATTAGTAATTAAGCTTAATTACAACTTAAATGTACATGTTAAAATATTTTTTTAGAATTTAACATCAAATCACTCCACCTAAATATAAACAAATTGAGTGTGTAGGTGAGGTGTAAAAAATTAAATAATTTGAGTATTTAGGTAGAGTGATTTGATGTATAAATTATAAAATATATTTTAATATGTATCTATAACTTGTAATTGAACTTAATTACAAAGTTGGTCCCAGATTAGAGAGGACAAAATTAATTGCTTAAAAAAAATAAGGAATAGATTGAATAAAAATAATAAAATGATTAAATTGAATATTTTTAAAATATTAGAAAACTAAATTAAAAGAAAAAATAATAAAAAAATCAAAATGAATCAAAGTAACAAATTGAAGAACTAAACCACTATTAAACCTTAAAAAAATAAAAATGATTGTTACCGACGCACCTTAGGAAAATAAAATGTGTAAAACAGTTATGGGAAGGAAAAAACACCAACCATATGATGAAAAAGTGTGTGCCTAAATTCCTACATTTCCCTTCCCCTTGATAAAATAGAATGGCTGTAAAATATTCATGCACAAGCAATCGCATCACTGTTGCAACTAATAAAAAACCATCACATGAATTGAAAAATTTAGATTCTTCAGTATTTGGGTAAACGAAAACTATAAAAAAAAAAAAGAAGTGTAAATTATATCGAGTAAAAATGACTGCCACAGAAACACATTCACTTGTGGTTAGAAAGAATTTCATACTCATGATAGTATCTTACAAACCAACAAAGAATAAGGAGGAGCCACGAGCCTCCTACTATAATTATATATATATATATATATATATATATATATATATATATATATATATATATATATATATATATATATATATATATATCATGTTTTTAAAAGTTAAAGTGTTTGTCTGATTTCTTTTTCATATAAGAAAGTAGGGAGGTAAAAAAAAAATTGTAACGGTGAGTGTCTGTGAATAAAACTTGTAAATGGTAGAAAATGAATATTGAAAACAAATATTTGTGGATAACGGACATGAGTATTATTTATATCTGCATGTTAATAGAGTAGGTACAGGTATCATAGTATCTGTACCCGTAGATATCTGTACCTATTATATTCTAATTTAAATTAAAAAAATGATTAAAATATTAACACGTTGATTTTGAATGGATTATTTTTTATCGATTGATTTTAAAAAATCTCCATTTATTTGTAAATGGTCATTCAACACTATTTAAATAGGTTATTTGCACTTTGTTTGAAATTTATAAATATTATGCATTATATTTTTATTTGAATTTATAGTTAAAATTTGTTGTTAAATATTAAAATTTTCTTTTTATAAATACTCGCTGGTACTTAGGAATATCCTTGGATTTAAACAAAATATGCGGGTAGGATATCTGTAGAGATATGAGTATAGGTACGAGACAGATATTTACAGGTGTGGTATGAGAAAACTACTACCCGTAACCTACCTACTCCGTTGACATCTTTACAAGGAAGGCTGATTTTTTTTTTACGTACGGAAGGCTGATTTTATACTAGTGTAATACATAATATATTTTCTAATTAACAATTATGAAAGTTTTAGTGTTGTGTTCCTGTTATATGAATTTTAGAATTGATATATATGAAATCAATCTTTGTTAATAATTGTTTGCTCCAAGGGATATTGGTTTTAACAATTTGTCGTGTTAGAATAATTAACGTATATATGTTAATTTGACTTGGAAATAGGTATTCCTATTCTTTTATGCTTTGGTAGCAAAAGAAATTACGGGCTTCATGTTTTATTATATGTTGGCAGTGGTTAAATTATGTTTTGGTAATTGTGTTGTGATATTTTATGCTTGTTGGCAGCGACAAAAATATAGGAGAGTTGTTATGTGGCTTGGAGTTTTATAATCTATTGATTTAATGTTTTATGATATATTACTCTTAGTATACATTTAAATTAGAAATTCCAAAATTAGTACGTTTTAAATATTATGCAAAAGTTAGAAAGTTGTTTACGGTTAAAAATAATGGTGTAATATTGATTATGTGATAAAGTTATATATATTTGTTTGGAATTGTGAATGTATGTGATGATCCAATGAAAGGAAGGATATTCTATAAGTCTGAGTAGTGAGTTTAAGTGTTGACTCCACCCACAAGTCTTTTTAGGAAAGTAGTGGGAAGGGTAACTTTGTGTAGCTATGTTAAAGGTGGACTTCGTTAGGGAAGCTTCCGAGATAGTGGTAGGAAGTGACATCGTTTACCTCGCTCATACGACTTTATGGGTGTAGGAAAAGTGGATCCTGTCTGTAAGGCTTGTGAGAAGCAAAAGGGGAGGACTTCACTCGTAAAGCCCTTGGGAAGCAAGGGATGTGGACCCTAACTATAAGGCTTGTGAGAAGTAGGAAGAGTGATTGCTCTAGTGATGAGCAGTTGTTTGTGTTGGGAAAAATTCCAAGAATCACATTATTAAATAGAGAAATAAAATCAATACTAGGAAACACATAGACAACTCTACCATGTCCTTTGATCCTGAGTACACCCACACTCTCCAAAGCAATAATTTAACCCAAACCTCACACAACGCTCTTATTACAAGAGTATAAGAAATAAGAAAGAGAAAAAAGAGTCAAATACAAGCTTGAAGTTTCTTTGACTCAGGGCAAGGAACATCATAGACTTAGAACTCATTATATAGTTAGTGACACCCACCACCTTGGTTATCCTAGGCGATGTGGGACTTTTCAAGACATGTTATTTTTATCAACCCAACATTCTCCACTCTGATTAAAATAAACACATCTTCATTGCCTATACCAGCGATCATACTCCACCATAAGGAGTATCACTTGAAATCAAGTCGTCCTGAGAATTTCCACTTGGGATCAAACTATCTCAAGAATTTTCACTTGGAATCAAACCATCCCAAGAATTTTCACTTGGAATCAAACTATTCCAAGAATTTCCACTCGAAGTCAGACCATCCCAAGAATTTTCACTTGGAATCAAATCATCCCAAGAATTTCTACTTCGAATAGTTACCCCAAGAATTTCCATGCACCCTGCATCAAACGCCAGCAAAACACAAAGCAAGCCTAGATCCCAAAATAAGATCTACCGCTACAAAACCTCATCCTTTTCCATGGCAACGCGGTTATGCCATGAGGATATTTATCACATTTTTTTTTCACAAAAGATCATTGTCTCCCATAATGAGAGAGACACTCTTAGTCGAATCTGAATCATTTTTTTGTGATGTATCTCCACCTCGAGAATATTTCCTCACATGCCCAGGCTTTCCACATTGCCAACATACCACATTCATTTTGTGGTTTTTGTTCCCATGTGTCCCACTTCTAACAACCATAATTGAGTTTGTTGTCATGTTTTCGTTACTTTTCATCCTCCTCTCTTCACAAAGGATCTTACTAGCAATTTCATCAAAACTCAATGTTTCCTTGCCATACATCAAGACAAGCTTGATAAGTTTATAGGAGGACGGAAGAGACCAAATGAGTCTTAGAGATATATCTTCTTCCTCAACCTTAACTCTAATTGCCTCTAATTCACATACAATTTCATTAAGATTACTAAGGTGATCAGAGACTTTCATATCATCACTCATGCGTAGGTTATGAAACTTTTCCTTCAACAACAACCAATTTGATATGCCCTTTGCTTGATATAAGCCTTCAAGTCTCTCCCAAAGTTCCTTTGTCGTCGAAATTTTTTGCACGTTTGCAAGAACATTCTTAGCCAAACACAGACGAATTGCACTAACAGCTCTCAGATCTAACTCCTCCCATTCTTCTTCCTTCATGTCAAAAGGTTTTCCTTTTAACACCTTGTGTAATCCATATTGAATCAACACATCTTTGACTTGAGTTTGCCACAAGCCAAAATTCATCCTTCCAACAAATTTCTCTATGTCACATTTGATCACACTTGCAAAAGCCATTGCAACATGAGCAACCAAGGATGATTCTCCAACAAAAAGGAATTAATCTTTTCTGATGTGGAAGATCAGACTAAGCTGTAACCACATAGCATACTAAGAAAAAATCCTACCAAACTTGGAATTAATCTTTTCTGATGTGGAAGATCAGACTATGTCGCAACCATAGAGCATACTAAGAAAAAATCCTTACCGAACCATAGCTCTTGATACCACTATTGGGAAAAACCCCCAAGAATCACTTTATTAATAGAGAAATAAAATCAACACGAGGAAACACATAAACAACTCTCTCATGCCCTTTGACCCTGAGTACACTCACACTCTCCAATTGTCTTACTAGGAATCCCACTTGGATTGGACTTGGCCCACCTGGCCTCCGCCATGAGACAATTGTGCAAGCCACAACAATTTTGAAAATACTTTATGATATAAAAGTTACAATTATGGTAATGTTTTGCATGTGGCATCAATTGTCTCTTGGTAGAGGCCAAGTGGACCGGGTCACAATCGAATTGTGGTATTTAGGCTGTTACACTCTTAAGTAAAAAGAGTTGTGTCTTGACTAATAACTATAGCTTTTGGTCAAGTGGTAATCGCTCGATCCAATAATTGGTATCAGAGCCAAGGTCATGAGTTTGATTTCCAACGGGTAATTGCTGAGGGAGAGATTGTTGCAGGTGGCAGCAATTATCCCGTGGCGGAGGCCAGGTGGGCCGAGTCACAATCAAATCGTGGTGCTTGGGTTATTACACTCTTAAGTAAAAAGAGTTTGATGGTGAGTGGTTAAGTGAGACAACTGATAGGTTGCATGATATTTAGAGACATTGTAATAATGTATGGTTAGGTGAGTGGTTGTGTTTTATTATTGATGTATGCTAGTGATTATGATGTTTGTTTTTCTTTTGTTAGCTCACCCTTACTGCGATGATCGTATCTTTATATGGAAGCAGACATTAATGTAGATGCTAGTGAAGATGCATAAATGTGAGAAGCATTGTGGCTTAATGGAGAGGGTCTTTTTGAGATATACTATAAAATAATGTAATATGATTTTTAACGATATTATGAACATGATTTTATTTTGTTGGACTTTATCTATAGCAACTTCAATGGATTATAAGTTTGAGAAATGAAGGAAGTTTTAAATTTATTTTTACGTTTTAAAACACTGGTATCAGGGTTGTAACTTAAAAGTTTTTTAAATTTGTGTATTTTACGAAGTAATTTAGTAGCATCCTGGCAGGATGTTACAAGAAATATATCAAATATAAAAGAATATATAAAAAAAATCCATGGTTAATGTTGGTATAAAAACAAAATATTTAAAGTTATTTTGTTGAAGAGGTTGATAAACTTAGTGTGACAATGAAATACATGCACAATATGTTTATATGTGAAATTGAAAATGATTGAAGTTGGAAATAGTCAAACTTTGGTAAATAACTTACAAAGTAAACAAATATAATATCTTTTATTCTAATTATTGGGAGCATACAGATTAAGAATTATGCTTAATTAATGTGTTTTTAGAGTGATAATAGATAAAAAATTGATTGTGATTGTTTTAGAGATGTTGCAATCTTGGCACCACTTATAATACTAATAAATATAACTTGCTTTTAACCTATTTTTTTTAGTGTAAATTAGCATTGATAAATGTCATGTTTGATTTTTTGAAGAAATTATTGGTTTTTACTTGGTTATACAAAGTTTTACTAAAGGGTACAACAAATCAATAACCAAAGACAACTTTTACCAACCAAAGTATGGTCAAAGCAATTGGAAAGGTAATGTCAAATTGATGTAAACCGCATTTGCACAAGGGCTGATTTAGGATCTTTAGGGCTAGAATTTTGTAGGAAATGTGGAAAATTAGTGAGAAGGTGGATTGGAAAGTGGCTGAAATTCAAGGTTAGACAATATTTTAGAAACATTGATATCTTCAGCTATAGAATTCCAATTGAGGTGATTCCAAAACGATGTGAAAATTCACATTCTAAAATTGAACTTAGGCTCAAGAATTATTTATTTTGGACAAGTTGAACGAGAGATACAACTTTGAGATAAATTTGGACAAAAGTGATTTTCTAAATTTGACGATGGAAAAAAAAAAGGGGAATATGAAAGGTGGATGGAAAAATCACTTTTTCCAAGGGAGGCTGTAACATCCCTAAGGAATATTACTAATTTTTAATAAAATAAAATAGGAAATGAAAATAAAACCACATTTAATATAATACCATTTCCCAAAACGCGGGAAAAATTAAAAACTTTAATATAACATAATTCTTATGTTCGCAATTACAGTATTACAAAATCCATCAAAATTCAACATAATAAATTTTACATCAAAAGTCTAAATATAAAATCCATTCAAAAACCCAGGTAGCCCCTGCACTCCGCCTCTAAGCATCTCTTGGCCCAACTGTCAAATCATTTGCTCCCGGATAACAAGTTATCCGATCATCGCCACACACACACACACAAAAAGGGTGAGCTATGCAAAATATATAAAAATATACATGAAATAAATATGCCACCCATCCCAAAAATAACATGACTAATTATCTCATAGTTTTCAAATTTCCCATCCATGATCTCATAGTCCTTTATGAGTCATATACATGAACTGGGTCTTGGGACTTCACTGTGCTCCCACGAAACTAACCCATTCGTGGTCCAACCCTGTGAGCCTATCTTGCTCATAGTTCTGCCCTACAGACTCCTCGTCTGTAGTAAATCATCCAAGCCTTCTTAACTTGGACCCTGACACGCACGCAATCACCATACTATGGACTCCTCGCCCAATAGCAGCCGACGGGAACATAATAGTTCCTTGCCCATCTTGCGACTGACGCATGTAATCACCATACTAAGGACTCCTCACCACTTAGCAACCGACGGGAACTACACAGTTCCATGCCCATCATGCGTCCAACCATCAAGCACATCCCATACCCCTATTGGACTTAGTCCTTCAAGCCCAACACCACAAACACATGCAATTAATTCCTTAGCCTAGGAAACACCAAGCAAACAGTCCAAAACAGTGCACAAACACATGGCTCCGCGCCATTCTCGCTTAAGCCATGTCTGTTCGCCCAAGCTAGAATCTCGGTCTCGCTTGAGCGAGCGTGTAACAGTGGTTGTACCTCGTCATCTCGCTTAGGCGAGCTCTCCTCGCTTGAGCGAGACCTCTAGTCACTTGAAACACACAAAGCTCCTTGCCTGGACGAGGATTCACTCAACCAAACACCAAGTCTCATCGCGACCTCGCTTAGGCGAGCCATTCCTGTCGCTCAGAACCCCAAAATCCCTCGCCTAGGCGAGAAGTCGTGCTCAAAACATCCAGGTTTCCTCGTGACTTCGCTTGGGCAAGTGTCTTTCGCCTGAGCAAGATACCAAGTCGCTCAACCCCGTCCATGGCCGCCTAGGTGAGAAACGCGAACCAGAACCAAAAATGAGACTCTACAACTCTCGCTTAGGCGAGATGGACTCGCTTGGGCGAGACTTGCAGGGTTTCGAATCTGTTCACACGCACAGTTCACTCTAAACAATGCACAACATACCAAAACACATTTCTATTCGTACCAAATCAATTTACACACATTGCAACAACACATAGGTATAATGTAGACTCCATAAAATTCCTAAATTCCAAGTTTCACACCATTCCTGTATATACAATGTATAAACCCCTTTCCTTCATGTATTTAGTTCAAAATTCAAATAAAACAGTACCAAACTCACAACCCCCAAATTCCCTCATGTGCATCACGAATTTCAGTGCATAGTTTCATCAAAATCATACAATAACATACAACAACACAAATTTCGAGTTCAGCTCCCCTAACCTGGAATTCTAGGCTAAAATTGGGAAGAAACTTGATGTTCCTTTGTTCACCACGGATTTGCTTCAGACCTCCTCCCTATACACTCCAATCAATATAAGCTTACATTCCCAATTCCATGCTCCTACATAATATTAAAATTAATAATAAATCCACAACACATAATTGGCATACATAGGACTTGAACCCAAGTCCTCTTGCATACAATAAAAGTACTCTCAACCACTTGAGCTTGTACGTTTTCACATCACATCAAACAATAATTAATGTCATAAAGGCTCTTTCTACCCGCATTTATTCATTAATTAATTATTTAATTAATAAATTTCCACGGGTCTTACAGAGGCAACACACAGAGATAAGAAAGTCTTTTAGTACAACCAATGAGTTCTTGAATTACTTAAGAACTTTAGGAGAATCACTCTCACTAAGATAAAAGATGTAAACTCTAATATTTCTAAATAAACCTCAACTTGTTTCATTGATAAAAGTGGTCCAACTTATATTAAAGCTCCAGCCATCAAAATTTCCAAGGATTCATTAATTGCAATTACATTCCACTTAAGCTAATAATGATCCAACTTATGCTAATAATGATCCACTTAAACTAATAAAGACTCCACAACTTAATGATTGATTGTAATTGAAATTGTGGCAACCAAAAGTCACCCCAAAAGTAATAAAACTCAACCCACAACTTATAAAGCTAACCGTCCACATTCTTGGTATTGTAACATCCCAGTCATGCAATAATTTGAAATAAAATAAGCTAAAACTAGTGCAACCAAAACTATGCTTGTTGGTCGTTCCAAATCACAAGTGTTACTCATTTTCTTGAGTTGAAATTATGACAATTGAACTTCATTAAAAACCATGTCACCTCCTTTTTCTTATATCCAGTAGGATTTACATCATACCCTCCTTCTTCGACAAGATTCATCTTAAATCTTAAGGCTCTATTTTCCTACTAATTTTAATAAAAGTTTATTATGTCCTTGCAAAGGACTTTATGTTTCCACAACTTGAAGCTAATTCTCATCCTTTAGGATTAAATACAACTTGAATAAATTTAGATTTATTCCTTTCTGATGGTTGCAATCCGTGGAGCACGTCTCTTACCAACACTCCCTCACCTTTATATGTAACAACAAATAACTTCATGTGTTGTGTTTTATTATCCTCAACATTTTGTTTTTTATCAACAGATTGGATGTATAAGAAAGTAATAGGAACAAGCTTCATTTCCAAACATAGGAGCTAGTGTATTTCATCCACATGCCCATGTTTTTGTTTCGTTAACATGACTTCACAAACATTAGAAGAAAATTCATTGACAAATAAATTTTCCTTGCTCTTTTTCTCTAGTTCTTTTTCTTCTTTTTCTCTTTTTTTTCCCTCTCATTCTTTCTTCACTCTCTATTGCTTCTTTTTCTATTTTCTCCTTCAGCTTATGTTGATCTTTACTGACTTGTATTTGTGTCATAAATTTCAACTTAATTTTATGTCCTTCATGCCTAAAATAAAGTGAGCATTCATCAAGATTGAGTGTTTTAAAACAAAGTCATAACTATCCTAATAAAAGATGACAAGAGTCCATGGAACGATATCACGTACTTCTTTAACACATTGTCCCATAGTGAAATTGATCCATGCTAGATTCACATCAGAGATTGTTAGAAAGTGGAGTTTCTCCACCAATATTTAGCTCACAACATTGTTGTTACTTTCGTAATTATATGCAACTAAACATGAATGACATTCGACTAAACATTTTTTATAGTAAATTTCCATCGTTGTTCCAAACCCAAAATCGAAGCTCTAATACCAAATGATGTAAATCACATTTGCACAAGGGCTAATTTAGGATCTTTAAGGTTATAACCTTGTAGAAAATGTGAAAACTTAGTGAGAAGGTGTATTGGAAAGTGGCTAAAATTCCAAATTGGATAGTATTTTAAAAACGTTTATATCTCGAGTTATAGAACTCCAATTGAGGTGATTCCAAAATGAGGTGAAAGTTCATGTTCTGAAATGATTTTGGGCGAGTAGAATGAGAGATACGACTTCGAGATAAATTTGGACAGAAATGATTTTCTGAATTCAGTGATGGAAGAAAAAAAAAAGGTGAATATGAAAGGTGGAAGGAAAGAACCACTCTTTCTAAGGGAGGCAACACATAAAGGATAAAAAATTCCTTTGATATAGCCAAGTGACAACCAAAAGTCACTCAAAAGCAATAAAACTCAGTCATGTAATTATTTGTAACAAAATAAAATAAAATAAACTAAAATTAGTGCAGTAAAAAACATGCATGCTAGTCGTTCTAAATCAGCAAGTGTTACTTATTTTCTTGGGTTGAAATTATGATAATAGGGCTTCATTAAAAATCATGTCGCCTCTTTTTCCTCTATCGGTAGGTTTCTCATCACAAATGCATGTCATAGATTGTGTTATAAAATATAGCTAAACATGATCCTCATTTAGGTGCCCTTAAATTTGAACATAAGGTTCAAAGTTTATTCAATAATTACATAAGGGTTGTGATTGTGAAGAAGAATTTGATACCACTTGGAATAAAATGATAAAAAAAAAATACAAATTTCATAATCATTGGTTATAATTTAAACACTACATATAACAAAAGGTGTATTTTAGTTGATATCAAACCCTCTAAAAGAAGTGGGAGCACAAAGAATGTACCGAGTGAGATCGAATGGAAAATAAGAAGACTTACAACTCTTAATGATATTTAAGAATATGATAGAAAAATTGACATCAATTAAAGGTTGAAAAGGAATTCAAAAATAGTCAAAGTATGTCTCCATTAAGTTTAAATACTAATGAAAGACTAAAACATGCATCTATGATTTATACTCATATTATCTTTAATTGTTTTTTTTAAGAATATCTTGAGACAACATAAATACTTATATATTGGTTATAGATACAATAATATATCATAAGATGAAGTTAGTTTGAATCTCACGCTTTATGAGAAATGTATGAAAGAAATATATGAAAATCTTTTACTCTAGGAATAATCGAGGCTTTATAAGAAATATATGAAATTATTGACTGACACAAATTTTATTCAACAAAAATTTTTTTGTAGTCATGTTTTGAAGGTTTATAATGTTAAATGTATTTAAGAATATCCAATAAACATTTATTGAAAAATGATAACAAATATACAAATAAATATCCAAAGAATAATATTCTAACTCTAATAACGAAGATAATACTCCTATATACTGTTACATGATTATGACATCATTTTACATTCTAGTTGGAAAGTATAAAAATGTATAGAAACTCAATGTTCATGCAAGGAAAATAGTAGATCGTTATGGGATTCAGATTTTATCTTACCACAATTTTTGAACTTTTTGGATGGATACTATTCGATCCTATTCATCATGTCTTCATCACTTGACACTTGATGGAACGTTGGGGGTTACTTGCAGAAAGGACTCCAATGATCAAGTTAGCAAAAATTCTCAAAGTTAAATTTCAGATTATGCACTAATGAAATGCCTACCTTTAACTGCTAGGGTCTACTCTTATTTATAGAGGATTAACGTCGTTTTTACCTTGGTTTAGACCATGGGTTGGACCTTGATTATGTTCGCGGTGGCCCAATCTTCATTGGCCTTGTATGGGTTTAGTTGGGCCTAGATTTTAGGCCCATCATTCCTTTATATACCTTGGTTTAGACCATGAGTTGGACCTTGATTATGTTCACGATGGCCCAATCTTCATTGGCCTTGTATGGGTTTAGTTGGGCCTGGGCCTAGACTTTAGGCCCATCATTCCTTTATTATAGTTCTACTGACTTTTCTCTAAGTTAGAGTAGACGATATTGCATTGCTATGGTTTATTGGTGCCGGAGTCGTTTTTACGACTAACGGATTCGCCTAGTTGGCTGACCATGCCGTTATGCACTTTAGATGTCCCAAATTTATTGATAAAGTACTGACTTAGAATGTCGTCATGTATTAAATTATGGTTCATATATAACCTCCCTCCCTTTAGTAGGTGACTTTTTCGGAATAGTAGCCATTTTGACCCCTATGTACACTCAACAAACTATATTTCTTTGATCCATCAACTAATATGTTACAATGAATCGTGTAATCATTTTAGTTAGGTTTATAAAGGATTGTAATTTGTAATTTTTTAAATATTGTGTTCTGATTTACTTTTATTACAACAATCTTGTACTTTGAATACTTTTTATTGGAAATTCATCGTATAGACAATGAATTATTTGGTTTATTGAATGAGTTTTTCTTTTAGTATTTAGCTAATATATTTCTGGTTGGGATGTAAAATGATCTTTTGGTATAATTATAATTAAAAATCATGACATGTATTTTTCAGACAACAACTTTCACAATTTTATAGTATTGATTAAAATAGAGAAAATAATTGATGTACATTAAAAATATACATGAAATATATATTTATGAAAAGAATAAAAGTTATAAGTTTATGAAATATATGATGTGATAAATAACATAAATAAAAAACTATAAAATTAGGTTTCCAACAATTATTTTTATATACTCTTATTCTAGTTTTTTCTTTTTTTTTTGTCATCATTCTAAAGTGATGGGTTGGTATAAAATATAAAAACAAAATGGATAATATATGTTTTTTCTTAAGAAAACATATGCAGGTCGATTGATAAAAAAAAAGTTTCATGAAAAAAATAGTTAGAAGAAAAGAATTATCGGTTTAAATTTCATTATTTTTTAAAAATTGATAAGTACTCACAATTTTATTTGTAGTGAAAATGAAATCCACTAAATAAAAAAACGTAAGTGGATAATGATATAGAAGAAAGTTTACTGCAAAGTTAACATGCCAAAAATTTAATTAATATATATGCAAAGATGATGTGTTAAGTGGTGCGCACTGTTATGAAAATCATCACCTAGCATGTGTGAATTTTGTGACTAAATTAAGAAATTTATAAACTTTATCACTTACTTTTGAAAATTTTGTATGTTTTATCATTCCACCTTTTTCTTGTATCTCATCTAACTTTTTCACACATTTTGTCACCCCACCCTTCTTTTAAAATATTTTTTCACCTAACTTTTTGTTCACACAATTTGTTTCCATATCATTATTAAATATTTTTGTTTTAAATAAGCATTGCTATTATAAATTGTGTCCCCAATTATAATTTATTGGACCTATTGGCCCATTATCCTTGTTCATAATAAGCATCTTGGGTATTTCTTTTATCACACATGTATTTTCTTCTTACACTACTTTTCGGTTGAAGAATCTAAAAATGCATTATAGATTCTAAATATGAAAATGCATCTAAAATTATATAATTCCAAAACTAAAAAAATGTATTTAGAATTATGTAATCCAGAAATTATTTCAGATTACATATCTAGAAATATATTTTAGATTAAAAAATCTGAAAATTTTAAAATGTGCATGTGTGTTATTTTTTTTATTTATATTTTTATTAAAATTAATTATAAAAATAAGGATTTTTTTATAATTTATTATTATTAAATACTTTTTAATTATAAATAATTATTAAATTTTTAAAAATTAGTTATTAAAAAGATTAAATAGCAAACTTAAGGAGCGTTTATTTACATTTTCATTCATTGAGAGTATTTCTGTATTTTCATACTATAGGATGCATGTAGAAAACATGGGTGTGGAAGAAGAAACTGTCTAACCGTATCACCCAAAGATTGATGGGAATTGCTTTCTGCACCCAAACAAAATTCTTCTGGCACCCTACAACTTCTGGAATTTATTTTCTGGAATACAATATATAATTTTAAAAAACAATTATTAAAAGAAATCATCCAAAAATTTCTCAAAATTTTTTATGTGGAGGTGAAAAAAAAATTGATGATTAATTCATTGTGCCTTGTAACCATATTCTCCACATCTTTTCCCTTCATATTCTTTATTTGTACTCTTTGTTTCCACTATATCTTAGATAATATAATCCAATAACATGCTTTAATGCTAGCCAAACTATTATGTGTCAACATTTTTAATTTCATAACTTATGAAATAAGAACAATCTGGTTCCACTAGTTTGATAATATCATCTCTAACAATATATATATATATATATATATATATATATATATAAAATTTATATATACATATTATATTCCTATTTTATTTAATTGTTTTATAATAAAAAGTGGAAATAAATTATACAAATATTAAAAATATTTGCATACAGATCTCAACAACACACTACATTATAATTCACTTCAAATCACCCATTATTTTTTTTTTATGTAACCATTATTATTATTTTGTTTTCTCGGAAGATTTAAAAAAAAAATGTACGAAGCTATCTTAAATAAAAAAGAAAAGTAATAGAAATACAATGTCAGTGTCTTATATTAACCTGGGCCTTGAATGTATGAGTTTAGCCCAAAGACAGTCGTTCGGGCTCTCGAACTAGAATAAATTTGGAAAGTTGCAGGAACTGCAAAGTGCAGAGGAAGAAAGAATTAGGGTTTTCATCTTTGTCATCAGAAAACGAAAATGATTTACGACGTTAACTCTCCACTTTTCCGATCCTTCCTTAGTCAGAAGGGTGGCTCCTCTGATAAGAGGTTTGTGCTTTCTCTCTTCCTTTCGGTAAACCGTTGAGGAATTCGAATGTATTGAATTGTTTGTCTTTTGTTATTTGCCTTCGGTTTTTGAGCTATTACCATTTTCTTGTTTGTCTAAGTTCGTTTTATTTGTAGATATATAAATTTTTTATTGTATGTATATCTGTTTTTTAGTTTCTGTGTTTGTCGCATCCTTCGCCATTAAAATAAAGAAGAAAGAACACAGACACGCTTAGACATTCATTGTGCGACAACAAGTTGTGTTTTTGGGCGTATTTGGGAAGAGGTCCGGACATAGTGGGTTTCTTTTCTTTTGTCAGAAAATGAAATATAAAGACTTTCAATCTTCAGCAAGTGGCTTTGCATAACTTCATGTGACAATATTTTTTAAATTCATTCTGTTCAATTTTATGATTGCAAGTGAACTGTTATGTGACTTTCGTTTTTGCTCATGAGGGCATCTGCAATTCGATATGTTGAATTATTGACCAAAGGAGTTATCACTAATGGCTGCTGTGAGAATGACAATTAGATTGGTTTAGGATGCAATGTTGTCAAATGGAGGCACCATAGCCGCCATAGTGGAATTGCCTGGTTGATTTTTTTCTTAATCACAGTAACAAATTTGTTAGGGAGGCCCACCATGGTGGTGGTGCTATAGGCTGCAATGGTGTGTGTATACTGATAAGTAGGCCTATAGAGCAAGTAACAAATTAATGATTCTTAATCTACTACATGGGGTCAGCTAATGGTTTTGGATATTAAATGTGAAATTTGCATCCACTGAAGGAGTTTTTCTTTGGCTGCTTGAAGTATTCAAATTCACTGAAAAAGATTTTGAGAAGGTTAATTTGAAATAATGGATTGAGTAAATAGAGTTGTAAATCATTTTCTCGAATTTCTGTTCCCATGGTACACTTGCGAACAAAGATGAATAGTGTCATTTTTTCTTATCTGGTACACCCTATACGGAGATATAACACTAATTTGTTTTATTTCTCGTGGTCTTAATGTATGGTTGCATTAGCAGGGAAAATAAATTATACACTTTGTAATGATGGAAATTTTGTAATCCTGTTTTGCTGTTGATAGCACATTCTGTTGTCTCTATACTAATTGACGAGAACCTGTCATGAAATTTGACGTTATATAATTGTTCGTGTGGCCATGACTTGATGATTAATATGTAGTTTAATAGTTTAATGTCAGTGTTTTTTATTTTGTTTGGATGTTAACAAATTTGTCTATATCTTTACTAGCGTTGCTACAAATGATTGACCTTTCCATCTTCTCTTATCATTGGTTGATTCTGCTGTTCTCCCTCCATACATGCACTCTTGCATTTTTTGAAGTAGACATTTTTTATTTATTCAGTTCTGAAATATGTTTTAGTTTTCTTATCTCAAAATAAATAGAATTATCTGAGAAAACAAAGGTTTTGTAGTTAATTATTAGTGTGTTTTTATCCCAATGGAAACCAAAGTTTATCTTGCTTTTACGTTTGACCTTTTTGAATGTGTGTACAATGAAATCAATTTAACAAATTTGTAATCATTTGTATATTATCGAGCACTTTTATGTGTTATAAACTTACTTCAATTCCGAGACTACTCTCAGATTTATGAATTATCAGATTCATTGGACTTCTATCAGTTACAGATTGTCATTTATAATAAATGTGCCTTAGTGTTGCGTGAACTAAATTCTGTTTTGTGATGACATGATGGATTAATCTTTTTCCACTATACAGTGATGTGTTGGTCTTGTTTTCGAGATTATATTGAAGGTTTATCAAATTGTTTTGTCTCAGGAAATCAGAGGAGCAGAAGCCAAAAGAGCAGAAACCCAAAGCCAGTGAGAACAAACCTATAATGACAGAGTGATAACAACTTGTCCTCATTCGGTTGTGGAATGAAATTAGATGGTAGTAGGTTTTGTGTTGCTGCTATAAAATAGAAGATCCTTTTGTTTGTGTTGAGTTACATGCAGTGATGCCGGATTTTGTTATTGTAATGGATTGATTTTGGATATGCTTGGAATGAAACAGTAATGGACACAATTTGAGCTCAGCCATTGGAGACTTTCGCACATTTTGGAATATTTTACGTAAATACAAATGTTTAAAAAATAATCATAAATTAAGTTCAATATGTTGGTCGTATGCATATTTGTTTTTGTGTATAATGGTTATTGCAGAATACTTGCATGTGTAGGTTATGAAGTAATTTTTTAATTTATATATATATATATATATATATATATATATATATATATATATATATATATATATATATACCAAAATTATAAAGATCACCTAGAGTTACGATTTCTATATCAAAGATTTTTCCTAATTTATATATTAAAGATATTTTTGAAATGCCAGTATTCAGAATGACTTATCATATAAAAAATATAAGTGATAAATATGTTTTTGCTTTTTCAAGTTTTAGTGAAATTTGGAATTAGTCCTTCTTCAAAACTTTTGATTAATTAATGCGTTTAAAATGTCAAATAAATTTGACAAAATTTGATAAGAAGGATTAAATTCACGTATCTTTATAAATAAAGGACTAAATTGGTATAAAGTTTAAAAAAAGGACTAATTCTAAAATTCACTCAAACTTAAAACATATTTAATCCAAAATATAAATTAAAGTTTACATTAAATTTATAATAAATTTTCTCATACAAAAAAAAATAACTTTTTTAACTTCACGGAAAATTGATTCGATTGAACGAAAAATTGGTTTTATTAGAAATTAAATTGCAGTATTATTTTTGTTTTAAAAATAAGATCTAACTCTCCTATTCTATTTTTTCTTTGGGAGAAACTTTGAGAAGATCAACCTTATGTTATTAATATAATTTACAATTTATTTAGACACTAGCTTTCGTTTATTCCAATTTCATTTTAGTTATTCAAATTCATTAAGGCAATCACTGCTTGAACTAAATTATCTGGTAGTTAAATATTTTAACACAAAACTAATAAGATATAAAAATTAAATTTTATTAAACTACACAAATTTCATCTCAATTAATATTTCTTTCAAACTCAAACATTTGAAATGTGTTCAAACAATACATGGTTCTACATAAAATATGACACTTTGACTATATAAGATAAGGTTAAATACAAAACATAAATAACTTCCTTTACTTTCCAAAACAACTAAATCAAACATAATAAAATTTTAGCATGTGAACAAGTTGAGATAGAGATAGTGTCCCATTACTCATTAAATATTCGTGCAAGTTTCTTTTATACATGCAAATATCTATAGATATCTATATTATTAATTTTAATTTTTTTAAATTTAAATAAAATTATTTAAAAATAAATCTTTAAAATATAAATTTAGATAAAATGTTTTTTAGTACATAATAAAATATTAATGTAAATAAATTTGGTATTTCTAAAAAATAAATTTAAATAAGTTGTATCAAAATATTAATTTTAAAATATTAATCTTTTTTAAAAGTAATTTTAATTTTGTATGTCTAAAAAATAGAAATATATGAAGTTAAATTTTACACAATAATTTTATGATTAATATTGTGACATCCAATTTAAATGGAATAAATTTCTAGAAACATCACATAGTTATACATAAATAGAGCACAAGACAAGGAGTATAATAGATTTACCATTACAGTTATACACAAATTACTAGAAAAGAAAGCAAAGTCACTCTGCAACGCCATAAATAGAATTATCCAAAATATTAATGAGCCAACACCAACTCGTGACTAACTAAATTGCAACATTTCCATCATCCTAATGACCACTAGGGGTTTCCACATCTATTCACACCAATAAATTGGTGATCATTGCAAAAAGGAAAAGTCAAACAGAGAAACATACACTAAACAGAGAGGTAAACTAGAGTGAATATTTTAATCATGTTATAGAGCAAGTAAATGTTAAATAAGGATATAAACAAACAAAGTAGTAGGCCTTCGATCATGTAATAACAAACAAACATGACTCTATGACTCAATTATCCGGATTATAATCTTGATATAAAATTCTAAAGGAAGTATGCACTTGTACTAGTTTCTAAACTCTGTAAAGTCTAGACACAAGAGGTTATCACCCAATCACACCCTAGGGTTAATCCCCTGATTATCTAAGGTCGTTATCCTGCCAAAGACTGGGACCTCCTACCACTCTCACAACATAAATCATTCTACTCTATGTGAGTGTGAACGATTATTAGAGTTCAGGATTAGGGATGTCAACGGGGCGGGTAGGGTACGGGTAGTAGCTCCCCCGTACCCTACCCGCTGGATAAATATTTGCCCCGTACCCATATCCATATCCGTCGGGTATTCGTTATGTGGGTACCCGTCTATTTTTTTCATATCCGCGGGTATCCACGGGTATCCGCGGGTATTTACAAAAATATTTTAAAAAATAAATATTTAACTATAGTTAGTGCTTAGATCAACAAGTCCCCTTTCTCCGATTGATTATTGAAAAACAAACAAATAAAAAATCACTACCAATTTATATTGTAGTTTATTTTTGAATAAAATATTAAAGAAATTACTAACTTCATCAATGTCCACCTCTTGCAACACTGTATAAAGTTTCATGTTGTCCAATTTTAATCTAGAAGAGCCTTAAAACATAAGAAGTTCAGTAAAAATTTCTAACAATCACTTAATTAAAATATATAAGTAAATGTGTTAATTTCATTACCTTTCATGTTGGTCCATAACAAGTCTTAGAGACACATCAATACCTCAACGGTATATGAAAGTAATTTACTCATTTGTGGGGTAAGAATCTGACCACCATTATTGGATGAAGACTCATAATGTTGTTTACTAATATATATATATATATATATATATATATATAAGGTAAAACTTAGCGGGTACGGGTATCCACGGGTACAAATACTATGATACCCGTACCCGTCCCGTTAACATGCGGGTATCAAAAATACCCATACCCGCGGGTAGCGGGTATCCATTTTTAATATCCATTTCCTACCCGTTGCGGGTTTTATCTGCAGATACCCGCGGGTACAGATTTTTTTGACATCCCTACCCTCCTCAATTTTTTTATATTTATATAATTCTAAATATATTTTTTTTAAATTAAATATTTTTAATATATTTTGCATATTCGATATTTAAAAAAAAAATTATACATCTATATTTATATATAAAGAACTTTTTTTTTGTTGTCTATTTATTTTTCAGTTTTACCTTTTAAATATTTTTTAAATAAAAATAATTATGTTATTAATATTATCTTTTAAGTGGTATTTTTTTAATTTAACCATTTTTTATTTGATTATTTTTTTTAAAATTAATTATTATAAAATTATAAAAATTATTTATATTTAATTTTATAATTATAATAATTATTATTGCTTTATTTTTGTTATTATCATACAAAAAATTAAATACAATGTTTTTACTAGTTTATATAAAAAAAATTAGAATTACTCTTTTAGTTCCTATTTTCATTCAAAAATATTAATTTGGTCTTTTAGTGTTTTTTAGTCTCGATTTTTACAAAAATGATGCAATTTGATATTTTTTTTGTTAAATTTTTTGAATCAGATCAAGGTTTTTTCATCTGAAGTTGAGAATAAGGTTGGTTTGCTTTGTTGGTGTAATTAACATAATCCTACCGTTAATTTTGATAAAACATATTTGCTTCACTTCAAGAAATTTAACAAAAATGACTGAATTGCATCAATTTTTAAAAATCTGAATCAAATTGAGACTAAAAAAGAAGCTAGAGAACCAATTTAACATTTTTGGATGAAAAAAAATTATTCAAATCAATTCAATCAAAATTTTAACATCCAAAATATTAGTTGAAGATCGTCACTAAAGACACCCATATACATTTATTGATTAACTAATAAATATATATAATTTAAATCATTAAAGAAAAGTGTTATTAATTTATTTTTTATAAATTTTGAAAATAAAATACATAACATATTGTTGTGATTATAAAGGATAATTGACTTAAATTGTCTAATAATTTCATTGTATGTTTTTATGTGATTTAGCACCCGCAAAACCTTTACCAAAAAAAAATACTAATCGTCGATGACAATTCACTCATTTCTAAAAAAAGCAAAGGAATCCAAACAAATCAAACTAAAAGTATATATTTAAATTTGATATGATGTCATAAACAGTCTAAGATTACGATAGTGATCGATCCATAAAGAAATGTGTTATTGAAGGTGACCTCTATACATGTCTACGTAATCATGAAAAGAATAATAATGTTTCATAATTAATTTAAAAGGACGTTTAAAACAAATATAAAAAAATTAGTTGCTTTATCATGTCTAACAAATATTATATGCTGATAGATTCTTATTAAATTCATATTATATGATGAAAACACTATCATAATTTAAAATAAATGAAAATTTATATTGAAGAAAAATATGAAAAATAAACTTGACCTGTAGTTAGATGGTTTCTGAGGCCAAAACTCAAAGTTTTGCCCAGAAGGAGGACAAGGATGCATCAATGAATCCTTCCAATAATTTATGGCATCTTTCTTGTAATTCTCACCACTCGTGTAAATCTTGCAGCTTCCATTTGGGTCCTTGGAGCATTCCTTTACCTTCTCTTTTGAAGGCATGGCATGGAATTCTTTAAAAATGTTCAGTGTTTCGTCCATCAAATCCTCGGAAACTCCATGGTTGATCACCTATTTCAAAGTTTTCTTTTTATTTTTATTACTAGGTCAATTTTCTATGGAAACATAAAATCTAAATATGAATTTAAATCCTATTAAGTAAAAATGAAAACTTTAAACAGTATATAAAAAAAACTGTAAATGAATTTATTATATATAAACTAAAAATAGTTTCAATCCTCTTTATATAAATTTGAAGAAACAGAATCAAAATCAAAGTATGCTTTTATTTTAGCAAAGTTATAATTTTTTAATACAGGATGAACTCAAAGCCAAATTAAATACAATATAATTCTATAATAATCTTAATACAATAGCTTTATCGATCATCTTATTTATATATTAGTATTTTTTTAGTTGATGTAGAACTCAAAGTTGTCAAATTTGAAAGAGTTCACGTAATCTCGTGGATAATTAATAAATTCGGATAATACACTCCAATAGTAAACTCATTAAAAATTTATTTAAAAAATAAATAAATATCTATAAATAATATAATATTTTATTGTTATATGATTCTATAAATAATTTTTTAATTTTCTTTAATTAAATTTTATTTTGTATTACTAGTATTATGTTATTATATTACACTTTTAAGTATTTTTTTATTTTTCTATATTATCATTATTTTATAATAATTTTAATCAGTTACATTATATTTAATGTAAAACAAAAAGTTATTTTATTGAGGTCCAAAAGCCAAAAGCCGAAAGCCAAGAATAAAGAAAAAAACTACCAAGAAAAGGTCCAACTTTAAATTTCATTCAAGGTTTTTCTTTTTCACCTCCAAAATTTTTTCTACACCTCCAATAATATACCGTAATATGTTTTGACCTTCGAAAATCGACTTCCGATAATATATTTTGATTTTCAAAAATCGACTTCCGATTATATATTTTGACTTCCAAAAATATTCTACACCGAAAGTTAACATCCGAAAACAATTTTGGAGATATGATATACGTAACTTTACTCAAATAGTTAAAGGATACTTTTAGAATTTTAAATAGTTAAAGGATACTTTTAGAATTTTTGAAATTTTTGGAGGTATAGAATAAATACTTTGGAGTTACAGGAAGAAATAAACTTTACTCCTGCCCCACCACAGCACCAGCCACCACATCATCAACATAAAAAGACCGCGACAGAAACAACAATGAAGCGAACGGCCATAAACGAATTATGATACATCAACGATATTTTCTGGTGTCTTTTGGATTTGAAGAAAAGTGACATGAACTCGCCAACTCGGTTGCTGGATCACGATTCACGAGTTTAGTTGAGTTCACCGAGTTCATGAGAAGTTTAGCAGAGTCTATTAAAAAACGAATTTATTACTGAATTAACTCAGAAGATGGGTGTGAGAACGTAAACTCGAATGATTCTATGAGTTGAATCGCGAGTTCGATAACTATGGTAAAACTTTCAAACTCATCTTGAACTCTTACCAAAACAGAAGCACAGAGAGTAAAGAAAGAAAGTTATGGTGAGATTGAAATTAACCTGGAAGAAGCCATATTCCTCCGAGGCTTTCAAAATTTGTTTTGTGAGATCAGCGCGATCACGTTTTCCAAGATCAATAATTGGTATGGCCTCATGCAAAGAACTAACCACCTTTCCAGGTCTGTTTTCTGGTAATTGCACGTAGGATGAAGGCACTGTGGAATGAATATGGTACCAGCTTGACAAAAGCATCTCCTCCATGTTCTCCATGCCAACTCAAATCTCTAACAAGACTTTCAATTGTTGTTTCTTCGAATACAAATATGATGAGTTTCATATGCTGTCTCAATGTTTCTGCACAGTTAACTTGCATGTCTGCCACGCAAGCGATGTCTTCTTTTTCTGTCATTTTCCTTTGTGGCAAACTATGGAAAGATGACCTATGATGTTAACATAATTTTCATGTTCTTATTTTATTAGTTTGAGACAATTAATTGATACATATCCAAGAACGGATTGAGAATATTCAACTATATTTATACTATCATAAAAGGAAATATTACTACCTAGAATAACAGTAGGAAAATCATTTTTTAACTATTAAATTTTGACAACTTTATCTTACAATCTTATGTGTCATTTTTTAAGTGATTTTTTATTTTTTTATTTTCTCAATTTCAATATTCTAAAATCACTTAAAAAATGACACATCATATTGTAAAAGAAAATTGTCAAAATTTAGTAGTCAAAAAATCATTATCTATAATAATATTACTTATCACAAAAATTTAAAATTTGTAAATAACGCACAAAATCCATTAGCAAAACCAATTTATCTATGGATTACATACAAATGAAAATTCCTACGTCAATAGGCTTAAAGATTATATAAACCTCCATTTATCAAAGGAGAACTAATTCATCTATAGTTTATGATGGTTAGTTCTCGTATAATACAATTCTCTTACCCTTTCTTCCAAACCCACCAAATCAACCTTGTAATTCCATAATATCAATAGAATAAGTTAAACTCATAATCAGATTTTTTGTATTTTGGGGTCGATTTTAACTTAAATTTATAAAATAGGGTCCATTAAATTTGTTTTTGCAAAATAAGGTCAAATTGTCAGGAGAGGACGACATTACAGGTAAAAAATCATCCTCATACAAGACGGTTTCTGTGTAAGGTAAAAAGTGAAAAAAAGTAAAATCGTCCTCATACATGACGATTTCAGTTTTCAATTTTTTTTTTTTTTTGAACGTTACAGGTACAAGCTTCCTTTATGGACTCGGTTTGAGATTGGAAGAGCTTTTGTGTACCCGAAAATAATGAATGGCCTTCCTCCTACCTCATTAAGTGTAACGTTTTGAGTTAACAAATTTGAAATTGAATCATAATCCATTAACTTATAGTAAATATTTTTACAATTTTTGGCAGGGAGAAAAGCTAAAACTTTTGTATAATCCAGCTGCAACTCAAATCTAGTGAAGAATTTGGAATTGCTTTTAATGGTAATGTTATGCAGCCAAAACATTTTGATTATTTATGAAAAAGATTTAAAACTACAACACGTAAAAAAAAAAAACTAAAAAAGTGAGATTGTTATGTACAAGGACAATTTCACTTTTTACATCACATAGAAACCGTCATATATAAAGATGACTTTGTTTTTTTAAAAGAAAGAAATAAAAAAAACTGACTGAGTGAATCCTCCTTAACCACTTGACCTTATTTAAAAAAACAAAATCAACGAATCTATTTTACAAATTTAAATTAAAATCGACTCCAAAATAAATAAAAAAATCCTCATAAAATCTCCCGGCCCCTCTTCCATCTTTACCACTGAGTCATCCTATAATTTCAATTCCATATAAAATTGATCTTATCCCGAAGTAGTGTAGTAATAATTTATTCAATAAATCCTCTTTTGAAAAAAAAAAAAAGGTTTACCTCTTTTTTTCCAAATCTATAATTTCTCTTTTTCGCTTATCCCATTTTTGTCTCCAAAATAAGTTAAATTAATTTTCAGATTATTTTAAATTCATTTCAACTTCTTTTATTTAAATAGTTTTATTTTCAACTTTTATATGTAGACATAAAAATAAACTAAAAATTAAGAATCAAATTATGGATGTTTTGATACTTTAGATCACGCTGATAGATCAAATTTAATTTTTGGAGCACTAATTGAAAAAAGATTTATAAAATAATACGTTGATAATTTGGATTATAAATATCATGTGGCAAATATGAACTCATATAATTGTTCTTTGTGGTGCTATAAATTAGAATAATTGACTTATCTTGTTTAAGGTTATCATTTCGCGGCTATAACAAAGTTACTTATGAAAATTAAGCCCTACAACTTTGTTTTCTTATATTTGTTCAAATTTGATGAATAGCATCGTTATATATTTTTCATTTTTAAATGAAATTGGTGATTAACAACCTAGCAAACAATGTTAAAAATATATGTACTACAATAGAAGTTTGATATTGATGGAAAGAGACTATTCCTTGTTTATTCTGAAGATTAGGTGGTCTTAAGCATGCAGAGGTTAATACAATGTATCTTGATCAATTTAAGAAAATCGACCCATTATCAAAATCTAGAAGAAAATTATGTTGACCCCCACAAGTTAAGTTATTGTAAAGAATTCACAGTATTCATATTTTTTTTAATTTTGGTTGTTTGCATAGATTAGGGGAAAAAGTAACACTATGGAGAACGTGGTATGGTTGCATTTGAAATTTAACACTCCACTATAATGAATGTTCTGCCAAGTGGAATCGAGTTAGATTTCTATATATAAATTTTTTGGGTTTGAGTTTATAATATGAAAAAAAAAAAAAGTTTCAAGAACTCTCTTATTGAAGATAAATAAGCTAAGTTTTCGTAAATATTATAATTATTAATAAAATTAATAAATATTTCATATTTGTATCATAAAAAGAAACTAACATAACAACTTAATTCTCCAACAACCATTATTTATTATATTTCAAAGTAATTCAAAATATATATAAGCATTAAAATATTTACATTTATCTTATAAATAATATATATATATATATATATATATATATATATATATATTATTCAATTTTTTTTTTTATTATATT
>Ga0209589_1001569_pt1 | contig 38056 bp, 13 predicted proteins | sample CowpeawhiteBW_FD_187525 | JGI IMG/M metagenome (GOLD analysis project Ga0209589, IMG submission 187525) | Root nodule microbial communities of legume samples collected from California USA - Cow pea white BW (SPAdes) (version 2) | ecosystem: Host-associated > Plants > Roots > Nodule | place: USA...
TTTTTTTTTATATATATATATATATATATATATATATATATATATATATATATATATATTAAAATGAAATATAAATATTAATATATTTTAAGATTGTTATAACAAGAAACATACCATGTCATCATTTAATATGTATATTATTAACTTTTTATTATTTTTAGTTTAACAATTAATTTTGAATTTTAATTCATACATATATAATTTAATTGTGTTAGTCACATAAATAAAGTGAAAGGACAAAAATAAATAAAAAATAGCAATTAAAAATCTACTAAGGAAAAAAATATTAAAAAATATATAAATTAATTTTTTTTTTGCACAAATATGAATTATTTATACATAAAATTATATCATCAATTATGTTATAATTTTTTTACGGGTGAATTGGACTTTCTTTTTTTTAAGATTTATAAAAACTTTCAAATCAAAATCTTGATTGAATCATCTATGAGTGAAAAGGTAAAGAAAACATAAAGGAGTACATTATGAAAATGTCTAATCTCAGGTCAAAACTAAAAAAGCATTATAGTTAGAGCTATATAATGACTTGCTTGTGCACCTAGTTTTAGTTCGATTCTTGAAACTATAAAACTTCTCATTAAACTTGGGAGGAGTTCAAGGTGAGTTATAATACTTAGAAAGATAAATGGACCTTGAATTAATTGATTTCTCACTGTGTGCAAGAGGAGGAAAGGCAGCAAAGAGAGAAGATTGAAAGTGCTCATAGAGCGTCAAACTTTCAGAATAGGAAGAGAAAGAATAATAAGGATGCTGCATAAAGGACTTCTCAGCAAAAGAAAGTAAAAAAGGATAAGAACACACCTACTTGCTTCTTTTGCAAGAAGTCTAGACACATGAAGAAAGAGTGTCCCAATTACGCCTCATGACGTATAAATAAAGGTAATTTTCTCCTTTTGTTTGTTCTAAAGTTAATTTAGCTTTTGTATCACATGATACTCGGTGGGTAGATTTTGGAGCTACTACGCACATAAGTGTATCCATGTTGGGTTGCTTTTGAAGTCGACCGCCAAGTGATAATTGAAGATTTATATATGTGCGATGGCAACAAGGTTCACAATAGAGGATATTGGAACATTTAGATTACAGTTGAAAATTGGATTTTGTTTAAATTTATTTTAGACTTTTGTTATATTGTCTTTTAGGCAAAGTTTAATTTATATCTTTAGTTTGGAAAATTTTGGTTTTTCTTATTCATTTGAAAATAATAAATTAATTCTCTATCAAAATTGAGATGTTATTGGTTCTGGTTCTTTAATTGATAATCCAGACTTACTAGATGTAGTAGGTTCAAATAAAGAAATTTTTTATATTAATTCTCATGGTACGAAGCATAAAATAAATGAGAACTCAGTCACCTTATGGCTTATGGCATAAACATTTAGGCCATATCTTTACACAGAGAATTCAAATACTTATGTCAAACTTTGAGGTTTGCATTGAATGTACTAAGAGTAAATAAACAAAATTTAGAAAATTAGAAGCCCTTTACTTTGAGGTTTGCATTGAATGTATTAAGAGTAAACAAACAAATTATAAAATTTAGGAGTTGAAAGGACTAAGGGTGTTTGGAATTAATTCACACATATATTGTGGACCATTCCCTACAACATCATGGAATGGGAAGCAATATTTGATTACTATCATAGATTATTATTTAAGGTATGACTACCTATTTTTAATTCATGAGAAGTCTAGATCCCTAGACGTTTTTAGATCTTTTGAAGCTGAAGTTAAGCTTTAACATGAAAAAAAAATTAAGGCTATCAAATATGATTCTAGGGTATTGTTAGAAATTTTATTTTTAATAATTAATCTGTGTTATACATATTATTTATAATATTTATATTAGTTATTTATGTTTAATTTGACTCATAAAAATTAATTTCATTTTAATGGGTCTTTAGACTAGTAATGGTAAAAACTTATATGGACTTAAATAGGTGAAAATCAAATTTTGCTGGTAAGGAGTTAATGGGAGCCCTATAGGCTTACAATCAGAAGGATGGTCAAGGTCATTGGCGGACCTTAAGAGGAACTAACGGGGGCATGAGCCCCCATTTTTTTTTTTTACATTTATATATTTAATATATTTTTTTAAAAAAATTAATATATATATATATATATATGTAAGAAAAAATATTTTCCTTTTGTTGTCCATATTTATTTTTAAATTTTTTTAATTTTACCTTTTAAATATTTTTTAAATAAAAATAGTTATTTTATTAGTATTATATTTTAAATGATTATTTGTTTAATTTTACAATTTTTTATTTGATTACTATTTTAAATTTAATCATTATAAAAAAAATAATTATAGTAAAATTACAAAAATTATTTATATTTTATTTTATAATTATAATAATAACATAATTATAATTTTATTAGTATAAAATAAGTAAATACAATGTTTTTAGTTTATATAAATATTTTGAAATTACTCTTTGGATTCTTGTTTTTGTTCAAAAACAATAAGTTGGTCTTCCAGTTTTTCTAGTCTAAGTTTGGTCATCATTTTTTTTAAAATGATGCATTTTGTCATTTTTTTCGTTAATTTCTTGAATTGGATGAATGTTTTTTCATCAAAAATGAAGTTGTGAATAAAGATGGTTTGTTTTGTTGGTGTAATCTACATAATCCTCGTGTCAATTTTGATGAAAATTTTTTGCTCTGCTTAAAAAATTTTAACGAAAAAGATCAAATTGCATCAATTTTTAAAAAATTCAGACCAAATTTAGACTAAAAAACTCTAGATGACCAACTAGACATTTTTTAAAGAAAAAATGAATAAAAAAAGTAATTCAACCAAAATTTTGGCACCCCCAAAATATTGGTCGAAGATATGCCACTGGCTATGGTCCACTAGATGCCAAATTAGGAGCACACGTCGTCACTTTGTCTCTTTACCAATAGAGGAATATCAAGTCCTATTAAGGAATTTGGGGATTTGACTGAGGAAGATCATTGCATCAAAAGACTATTCCACTACAACCTTCGGTCAATACCAAGATGGAAACATGTTTGTTTTAGAATACAAAGATATTGATAATCTGATGCAATGCTTGTTTGTCTTGTATTGATAATAAAGAAATATTATTAAGATTAATTGCAACAATTACGCGTTATAAGATTTCATTGACTTCCTCCTTCAAGACCACACAAATACTAGGTGTATCTCTTCGTGCAATTCTCTTGGTACTTTCAATTCCTCTAACCAAATGATCATTGGGAGAAATATAATAGGTTAAACCATATGTTAAACCTCTCCCAGAAGAATGCCTCTGCGGAAACATGTTGCATTGCTCAAAATTGCTAGATCCTGCAAGAAATATTAATAAAACAAAACAATAAAATATACTGAGGACCTCACCACTCTTCTAAGTGTTTCACACAAATTTCACTCGTGTATCACACTTATAGGCTTTCTACCAAAAGTACTCTTTTGTCTTTTTTAATTCAAATTCCCTTTAGCGCTTGGTAAAGAACTTTAGTAGCTTAAAAAATAGTGAACAAACAATGTGAAAAACATTGAGATTTAAATCTTCACTCAAGAGGTCAAACAAAATACAAAATTTTAGACAAAACTTAAAATCTTAAAAAGACACAATAAAAAAATTAGAAAATAATAGCACTATCAAAAGGAATTAAATGAGACAACGTGAAAACTCTAAAAAGAGGACTGAAAGCAAATCAACAAATGAAACAAACCATAAGCAAAAATAGTGCAACAAAAACACTACATGCACTCTTCAATTTTACTTTTATTTTTTTGCTATTGGATCCTTACGTTTTCTTTTACTTTTCTTTCAATAATATTTGTTTCCTTTTGACTTGGATTCACTATTCTTTCTTTTCTTTTTAACTTTGCAGTTCAAGACAAATAAAGAAAACCAAACAGAATGCCCTTAAAACACCAAAATTTATGCAAAATCAAAGTAAACAACTAATTGTAACTATAATTAAAAGAAAAACACAAAAATAGATAATTCTCATGAATCAAATGTACAAATACACAATTTAAACAAACAGCATGAAGAACACGAAAAAATTAAAAACTCAACGAAATTAGATAAAACCGTAAGCGTTTCGCTCCTTACAAAATTCTAAGAACAATAAACCGAACATAATTTCAAAACAAGCACATATGACAAAAAAATAAGATAAAAGAGGATATTCAAACAAAAACAAAACCTTGTTCTAGATACCAAATGATATTATCCTTTGAAGAAAGAGTACGATCGTTACTAAACTTTAATTCCCTTTGTAAAATGATTAAATGAATAAGATAATATCAAAAGATATATAAGAAGAACATATAATAAGACAGGGATGAGAGAGCCACAATCTAACAGATTGATAAGTAAAGTGAAGATTCACCACAAATAGGTCACTCTTTGATAACGCCACAATTAATAAGATTAATAAGTCAATGAAGATTAGCCACAAAGATATCAATCTTTAATAAGAACCTAAGGCTAAAGCCAAGAGCTAAAAGAATCCTTTATTTAATAAACTCAAATTCAGTATATTACTAAAAGTGTTTACATCAACTCTTGGTACCTTTATATATAGGTATATGAGTTTAAAAAAACTTAGAAATCCTATAAGAAAGACCAAGTCCAAAAACATAAAAACATAAACTAATTTGTAAAAGAAAATCCAATGCCAATGATTTCTCGACAACGGTGGTGACTAAGTTGGAGGAGGAGAAGGATAAAGATAAAGAGGAAGAAGAAGAAAAGGAGGAAGGGAAACATGAGGAGGAAGAGGAAATGAAGAGGAGAAAGAGGAGGAAATGAGTTGAAAGTGGTAGCAACATTGGACATGCAACCAGGAGGAGAGGAGGAAGAAGATTCAATTAAAACATTTATCAAAGATTTTTTCAATTATCAAAATTCATAGGTAATTTTTAACTTATATTTATTAACAAATTTACCGTCATCTGTAATTATCGACAAATTTCATAATTCATCTATAAAATTTTGTGTTATATATAATATGTTGAAAAACTCGATTTACCCATAAAATTTAACTATTATTGACCGATTATGTTTTTCGGTAATAAACAATTTATAATATTAATGTACAGATTTTCTTATAATGTTTTTCGATAGTACATTATTATATTTACTATTTTAATTGAATATTAAAAGATATTTATTACGAGTAGGTTAAGTTGATTTCAATTATGTTGAAAACATATATGACATAATCATTTTTCTTAAAAGTAGCATATTACATCATAAAACTTGAATCAACTTAATCCATACAATTAATATTATTTGTAGATTTTTACATCGGTTCAAGTTTTAATTAAGATAAAAAGTCTCTTAATATAATATTGAGTTAATTTTAATACAATTGAGTTGTTTTAAAGAGTATATAACATTAATTGTGATATTAACTCATGTTGCATGTCTCACTTTCTATATCAATTAAAGTTTGATATAGAATTTTTTTTATTATATATATTGGTGTAATTTATATCGAATTTTTAACAAATATAAAACATCCTTGTAATAAACATCTAACTAATTTGCTGACTATCACTAAGATAATAAATAATTATTATTTGCAAGTACATAGTAAATCATGAACTTTTGAAAGTCAAAATTTATTGACATAATTAAATGTTGTGAAGTGAAAAAGGTCAAATAAATGTTTTTTTATTAAGAAAACACATATAAATACAATTACTATTTTTAATATTATGTATCACCCGAAAATCTGTTATAAAACATTTTTAATTATAGTATGAACATTCTTTTTAAATAATTAGTCTTCCTTTCTCATCTTATTTACGAATTATTTTATATACAAAAATTATAAAAATTATCTAGCTCATTCTTCACATAAATTAATCAAAATATATTCTAACTATAAATATTTATATTTTATATTAAAAAATGATATATATATATATATATATATATATATATATATATATATATATATATATATATAACTCATTAAAGTTGTTTCTTCCCTGGTAAAAAGTTCACAACAAACTGTTTGTCAACTAATTAAACATATTCCACATTTACATTTTATATTACAAATTTTAATCATTATTTTCACATTATAACCATTTGTCTATTTATTTATTATATATTTATTATTTATTTATTGATTTTGACACGCGTTACCACTATATTTTTCAATTAAAGTTCATCTATTCTTTTAGTTAATAAAATATATTTTGATGAAACTAAATTAATTATTAAATAATCAAGTTCTATATAAATATTTATTTTATTAAATATTAAATAACGGTATCATTATTTATATATAGTAATGTGTGTTATAAATTAAATTTGATAATATTGAATGAAACATTCTATTATCCTCTATTATACAATATATTATAAAAAAAAAATCACAAATAAATGTGACATGTTGACATCTAGTATTTATAATTTGGTTGGTTTTAATTTTTATCGAAACTTATTCATATTAAATAAAAAAATTAAATGAGGTTTACTTTGGTTTTAATTTAATATAGAATTTGAAATAAAATAAGTCAATGTTCTTTTTGTTTGGTTTGGATAACTTTTGCTGTTATCATAAAATTTCTCACATTTTTTACGAAAAGAAAGTGCTTCACAATTTATAATGCAAAATTTTCAAATGAAAATATATGTTGTATATTTTTTTAAACAATTATTTACATATTTAAAATTTTAATTTTCTAAATTAATTACATATTTTAGCATTTAAAATCTATTATATAAATTGTATTATCATGTTTTGAAAATATATTATAAATGCAATATAATTAAATTTAATGTAATCTTAAAATATATATAATCCCAATTTGAGTACAAATGTCTTATTTTATAATTAGCTTGTCTTGAGTGTTAGTATGAATGTCGAAATTAGTTGGTCTAGGTCAAAGAATTGAGACAAATTGACTCATGTCTAAGAATCAAGTCGACACTATAAGAAAAGTTTTAAATAATGATCAATTTTAGTACAAAAAATAATTAGTCACTATACTGACCAATTTAAATATTAATTTATAAATTAAAATTTATTGGTAACTAAAACAGTGATATTATTGGTAACTAGTGGTAATACCAATTTAGATACCCAAGTCGAACCAAGTCGACCTAGGCCTACATGGTGTTGAGTCTGCAGGGTCTAGTCAAGTGAAGTCGATCTGAGTCTAAATTGACTAAAGTTAGCTCTGGTCCATGTTGATGTGAGGCAACCCAAATTCAAGTTGAGCGAGTGAATGAAACTCATATCGAACATGAGTCAGCTTGGATCTAAGTCAAGTAGAGTCAATCTGAGTCATGTCTAACAAACTCAACAATCAAATATATTTAGATTGATCTATTGGATCTAATTTAATTTATAATCTAGATTTAATTCGTTTTTCAATCATACAAATGATTAATATTATTCATGAGATACATTGAAAGTGCTTCTATATCAAGTGGTTATATATTATTAAATTGTGGTTTGTCCTAATTTTAGGGGTCTTTGTAAATGATTTTTTTTTCTTCCTTCTAGTACCTCAAGTTTGATGTATAAAGGTGATTTTAGCAAAGTTTAAATCTTAGACTAGCTGGACTACAAGATGTAGTTTATGCGTGAGTTATGTTTTAAGGGTGTGGGTCATTATGTTTGATCTGTCAACTTTATGTGGTTTAAATGTTAATGAAGACCCTCAAACATTTAAACATTTATAAGTAGGTGTGTTAAGAATCCAAGTGTGAGTTTATTCCCACATTGATTAAAAATGAAAAAGTAGAGTGCTATATAAGGATAAATATTCATAAACTCATTACCTAAAGTCTTGGGTTGAGAATGATGTCCATATCTTGTATGATTGGACTTAGGTCTCATTGATGTTGTATCTCTCGTAAGGAGTAAACCTGTTTCTCTTTAGACCTAACAAGGTGCACTGAGAGATAGAAATGGACATAGTAGTATGATATGAGCTTAACTATTTTATTTCTTTCTTCAAGTAAACATTTATACATGTTTTTTATATTTAGTGTGTTGGATTATAGCACGTTCTTAATTATAGTCTCATCATCCTTAATTATTTTTCTTTATCTCCAATGTCGAAAGTTCGTCACGTTTCTAAATTCTTGTGGTTCTATAATCTTGTGGACAACGATTTGAGTCAGAGAAAACAAATGAAATCTCTCTTTTGAAGGGTTCTAACTCTTTGAGGTAAAATTTTGAGATAGATAAATAGTTTTGCATCATATATTAATTGTGGATTGTGTTAGTTGTTTAACTAATAAAACTATGGTACTTTTCTAAAATGATCCCAAACATTTCGAATTTAGGATTTTTATCTAACACAACAATTTTGCTTGAAATGTGACGCAATTAATCCTATTGACGACGTAATTAAGAAGGAATTGATTGAATTCGCTTTTTCTTAGTGAGTAGTAAGTTTACCTACTCATGATTTTGAAGTGTTTTCAGAAAAACAAATAATTAGTAAACAAGTTATTTGGCGATTTTAGTTTCTACTAATAGTTATGAAGGAAGAATAATATTTATAAAGACTCCAATTGAGTTGCTTATTTTTTATCCTTGGTTATTAATGAATGTTTTAAATAATTTTGATATTGATGTACACTTTTTCACTAGCTATATCAATAAGATAATATTATATAATTTTGTGGATATTAAGTAAATCATTATTTTCTTCCTTGTAATATTTCAATTTTGATCTCTAATGATGTTTTTAATAGATACATCTTAGACCAGCTAAACTATAAAGATATGGTCTTTGGTTTTGAAGCTTTTCATCTTCTTGGATGATTTCCTCGTTCATTAGAGATGACAAAGATGTTTTTAGATTTGTAATGATATTGAATTTAAAGTGTTTTATATTTTCATAATTATTGTACGTTGACTAATTTAAGATTGAAAAATAGATAATGATATTATATTATGTATTTGATTATTAGTTTGAATTTTCCTTTTTTATAATAAGCATCAACTACCCATGTTTCGAGTTGTTTAAATTATTTGGAAGTTGACTTTATTTTTATTTATTTTTTCATGAGTTTGGTTTGATCTTTCAAGTCTTTGTATTTTTAATAAAAAAAATTTATGTGATAACAAATAATAATTATTCTTTGGAGTGTAAATAGTTGAGAAGTACATAATCATGCATGATTTTATTTTTAAAAAATTATAAAGATATATATGTGTGTTAATTTTAATTTAAGAATTAATGCATTGTGACAATTTCATAATAAGTAATTTAATTATTCATTAAACACAATTTAAATAATTTCATTCAATTTTACTATTATAATGTTGAAATTTCCATACACTACTATAAGATTTTGAAGTATCCTTATTTATTTATATATAAACTACTAGAAATTCTCATATTACATGATATTTTTTTTTGTAAATTTGTTAAAAATATTTGCAATAAAATACTTTTTTCTACCTCTTTTTTAAGAATCTTAATTGACAGATAATTCTTTCGTGGGTAATTATTTCTTACAAAATTATAAAATTTACAAATATTTTCTACCAACGTCGAAAAGTGTTTTATAAAAATTATTTTACAAAATAATTGGTAGCAATTTCTTGCAATTTTTTTTTTCTCAACCAAATTTATAAGTATTTTCCACGAAAAAAAAATTTAAAAGAAAATTAGCAAGAAATATGAGTTTTTAAGTAAGGAAAAAGTTATTTTGACACCATCATTTTTAAATAACTACCATTTGACACCAACTTTTCTAAATAAAATATTATTATTTAAATAAAATATTAATTTATATGAGTGTCAAATGGAAGTATTGGTGTCAGACTACCACGTACTTTTTAAGTAATGATAGAGAGAGTTTATTATTAAAGCTATCAAAAGTTTATTTTAAATATTAAAACATTATATAACTAACATTGATGTTAAAAGCTTAATATTCATTAAACACAAAAACTCGTTGATTAAATTCACTTGCACGGATGACTGATGTAAAGTTAAACTTACCACAAATAAGATTTATTGTCAAGTGTTTTGATATCCATAATAGTCAAGCATAAAAGGAGATGAAAGATATTTTGAACTAACACCTGATTTTTTCTGAATTTTCATTTTCTTACATTTGATTATCATATGCCAAATTTTGGTCTCCATCATTCATTACGTGTTCAAACATATATGTTTCGAAACAAATGCGAGAGCAAGCAAACCAAATAAACTTTGGCATAGCATAATATACAATCATATGACAATGGAAGCAAATCAACTTCATCACTGTGTTACAAATTGCACAAAAATCTAATAACCCTTAAATGAGATCACAATGTCAAGCATGAGGTTCAGGACCAGGCGGTTTTGCATTGAGAAGTGGCTGAAGAGCTTTCACAACAATCGTCATGTTTGGTCTGAAGTCAGCTTCATACTGAACACAAAGCGCTGCCACTGCTGCCAACTGCATTTATCCACTTCTAATATTCAGTCACAACACACACATTACCATGAATAATGAAAACTATACAAAACCTATGACAATGTTCTTTATTCTTATTTTAACTGTTTGGTTACGGAAGAAATATGAAGTTAGAAAAGAAATACCGAAGTTCAGAGAAGTGGTTTTATAAATTTAAGTTTGCATATAAACCTTGGCAATAGCCTTTGGTGGATACTCGTTGTTTAGCTTAGGATCAACACATTGTTTCACTTTGTCCTCGCTCAGCCTTGGAGTTGCCTGGAACAATAAAAGAAGAACAAATTATTATGATTGTAATATGGAGAAGAAAACCAATTAAGGTTATCAAACAAACACATACCCAAGTTACAAGACTTTGTTGTCCTTTCGGCATTGTGTGATCTACTGGTTTTCTTCCAGTCAAGAGTTCTAATAGCACAACACCAAAACTGTAAACATCACTTTTCTGGGTTATCTGCCCAGTCATGGCATACCTGAAGATGAAAGTAATCATTTTAACATGGTATTGTTTGTTTCTAACAACAAAGGATAGTGTTTGGATGGGATGGAATGGAACATGAAATTATTGCTAATAGTTGAAGACACACTTGTCTAGAAACAAATATGTTTCAGTATGCATTTAAGGTTATGGCTAAATGTTTAAGAAGGTTTCATTGAGGGCATACTCTGGAGCATGATAGCCAAATGTTCCCAAGACTCTTGTTGAATGTAGCCGAGCGGCTGTATCAGAAGACTGATTTGTCAAGCTAAAATCTGCTATCTTGGCCTCATAGTCATTGAACAGTAAGACATTGCTGGATCTAACATCGCGATGAACAATAGAAGGTTGAACCTTTTCGTGAAGAAACTCAAGTCCTTTTGCTGCACCAAACGCAATTTTGGCTCTTTGGTTCCAATTTAGAACTGGACCAGGTTCAGCCCCTTGTACACCCTTCCTTCCTGATGGCAGTAGCAAAAGCCTAGAGTTCAGACAAAGAACCAGAAACTGTTTTCTTAATAGAACAAACACATGTCTCAGTGTTGAACATACCATGTAACACGTCATGCAAAGAACCAAGGCCTGCATGTTGGTATACCAAAATTCTGTTTTCTGCCTCTAGACAGTATCCAATCAACTCGACAAAGTTGTCATGCTTCAGTCTTGAAACAACCGATAACTGCAAGATGAATAGTGAAATGTGTGAGAAGATATGATGAATGAGGAAATGGGTTTACATTCTCAGATCAAAAGGCATACCTGAGTGCCGAAATCGGAGTCAGGTTCTGGGGAAGAACTGTTATCCAGCTTCTTAATAGCAGCATCAGTTCCATCACTCAATTTTGCATAGTAAACCCGTCCGTAGGAACCTTCGCCGATGAAAGCCTTTGCACCAAAGTTATCTGTTAACCTATTTAACTCTTCCAATGGAATAGAGGGTATCTCAATCGGCAACACTTTCTGTGGGGCACTCTTTGCAATACCCCTAGGCTCTCCTCTAGCACTTCCTGTATTCACCCATGGTTACTGCAAATCATTATCCATAACCTTGCAGAGGAAAGAAACGTATTGCATAAAAAAGAGAATTACAAATATGAAGATGTTACCACCTCCTCCGCCGTATGTGCTACCCCTAGGTGGTGCAGTGTATTGGCTCGCAGGGGGGCCGCTGCTCTCCTCCTCTGCACCTCCGCAGCACAACATACTTCAGCTGGTCCTATCTGCACCTCTCAATAAGCCATATTCACAGAAACGATCGATGTTCAATCAATCACCTGAAACCATTTTCAACGCTCAAATTCTCCACAGACAATGCGGAAACAAGATAAAATCCAATCGCAACCACTTTTTCGTTCATCCACTACCAAAATCTCAAGAACGTGTTTTCGACAGAGGTGATGAACATGATCAATAAAAGAAAAGGTCAGATTTTTGTTCCTGTAGGATCAAACCACGAACAATGTAAATAACAAAAATTCTGTCTTTAACGTTGAAGAAAGGAAGCAGCAATAAATTTCTTGTTGAAGGAACGCAGAATCATGAATTGCTGACGGGAGAAAATCAACCCCACATACACGTAAAAGATTTAAACCCTCCTCGTGTATGAAAATCTAGAAGTGGAAGAACGACGACGTTATCTGGTTAATTACCTCAAGAAAGTTGTGATGAATCACGTTCTACGATGGCACATGCAATGAGTCGACGACAAAGAAGAATATTACGAAGGGAAAAATAAAAAGAGAGTGAAAGATTGGGAAATGCAGAAGGAGGAAAGTTTTGGAGTAGTTGGGTAAGTTTGGTGTAATGAAAGTTGGTTCGGGAAGAAAGGTGGATGTTATTGTTTTTGCCGGGAATGTCGGTTGGAAGATAAACAATTGTTGTGTGCGCCAACGTTGCTAGGGTTGTGTTGCACGTACGTGCCCCCACGATGGATGCATGTCCTTCGTTCGTTTCCTACTATTTTAGTGCTCTCTGTATTATATGGTTATTATTGTTATTTGTAAGTCTTCGTTATTATCTGACACCGAAACATGACGTGCAAATTATATGCTGGCAACTTCCTACGTACTTAACACCTTGTATTACGAGGTTTTTTATGTTTCCTTTTCGTGTCAATGATTGGATTTACCACTGCCTATCTGTCAATGTATCTTTTATCGGTTGTCCTAAACATGTGTTCGCCTAGGATTTTTAAAGATCTCATTACAAACAACATTTTGATGATGTCGGAATAAGTTTTTATGTTCCTTTAAAAAAAATGAAATTAATGTAGTGATGCTCATCAATGAAGTCCAATTGTATGAGATTATTATCATGATAACACTTGGATTGGATATGATTCATCATATATATATATATATATATATATATATATATATTACCTTCCAAAATGAATAAATAAAAAGGAATGGGTGTAATAATATATTTAAATTTTTCATGCCATAAGTTCACTTTTAATGAATTGTAATGTATTGAGGTGATACATTTTTTTAACTAAAGATTAAACTCAAAAAAAGTCAAGGAGGAGAAAAAGCTAAGAGGAAAACCTACAAGTAGGGATAAGGGATGAAGAAATGAATTAGTGATGGGATACAAGGGATGAAGATTCTTGGCACTATTTTCGCGATAATTCTGAAACTTTAAACTTTTCTATCTCCATTATCAAGGTTCTTGACTTTCCACATCTCTATACAGACTGTGAATTTTCCATTCAACTAACTTTTACTCTTCTTTTTGTTATTTTTCTCTGAAGGAGCTGATAACAAAAATTCTATGAAGGAAGACTGTGGCATATTCGTATATAAGTGCCCTTTTTTCAAGTGAAAACATTGAGACGTTGACTTTGTGACATTAAGGTATACTATATTTTCTTTATACAACATTTGATTAGTGTTTGGAAATGAGTTAACGTATTAGTTGTTGTATTCTATATACTCCCTTGTGCTAAAAGAACCCATGAGTAAAGAGAACCTATGAGCAAAAAGAAACTTTGAACAAAGAGAAAATGTTGAGTACAGAACACACATAAGAAAAAGTCAAATTAAATAATAAAGAAAGATCAAATGAAATTGGTAGAGTGACCCAGCGTGAGCAAAGAAGAGAGAAGCAAAACCTCGTGATAGAGATGAACCATAAAGATGTTGTAAAGGTATGATGAATTTTTTTGAGTTTGAATGTGGTGCTAGATTAAAGAAGTATTTTTTTTGAAACTTCACAAATCCTTTACACTATCACAATGTGTTTCTAAAATGAAATGAACCATAACTTTGGTCTTAGGAGTGAAACTTTTTTTTACGAAACTTTGTAAATCCGTGCTTACAAGGTGTTTGTAAAATTGTATGAACTAAAACATTATGCATTGGTCTAATTCTTCTTTGCTTTATTTAATAGGCACCATTTATGTTAATTCATTTTGATTTAGTAATTCAAAGTGACACACACACACATATATATTAGTAGCATTAATGCAAGAAAGTCTAAAAAAATTTACTCAACCGTGTAAGCTAGATTTCCAATATTCAGAAGAACATAATTTTGTCCAAAAAGGAAAGAAAGAAAGCTGGGCCAAATTGAAAGTAAACCTCACAACTAAGACACAGACTATAAGGAGATGAAAGAGAATCTATGGAGAGATAAGCAGACATAGTGCTTCATTCATTGTCAGAAAGCAAAAATCTTAAAACAATGGTTACATCTCTTATAAGAGCATTGTATTTACATCGCTCAATCTTCTCTCCATATACGACCACTGATTCTCAACTTCAACTCCTGTCTTTCTCCACCAGAAAAATAAAGAGCCAGGTTCCTCTGAATTATAAGTCCATCTTGACTATCTCGAACTTTTCTATGACTGTCACGAATGCTCCTTGGAATCCCTTGCCAAATAAGTTTGCGCCCATTTGCACCAACTTCTAAGCTGTAGCTGAATTTCTTTGCTTCATAGTCATCACCCATAAATCGCAAAAAAGCCATATACACTGGAGCTGAGCCAAGCTGAAATGCCTCAAAGTGCAAGCAGAAATGCCTTCCGAAACTATTAAAAACCTGCAAAAGAAAGAAAAAAGAAAAACTTCTCACATGTCAAGTGGGGTTCTTTATATTAGGCATGTGCTAGAAATTAACATCATGACAACATGCATTCAGAAAACCAAAGGTGGATCCGTATATCAACTTTAGACTTAAAGAAATGTTAAAAAGCAGATCAAAGAGGAAAACAATTCCATATTTCAAATTATTCATGAAAAGTCAAAAGACTGTGTCTACGTGTATGTCATGTGACCCAAGATGATTATAAACATTACTTGCACAGAATTAAAAATATTCAAGTAGAGTTTTTTTAAACAAACGTGCATGGCCATGTGCACACATGAAATTAAATACATTAGGGGATATGACAAAACTAACATGATGTAAGAAATGCCAGTCCATGAAAAATAGTACATCAAATCATCCAACATTCCAGCTACTACAATTCATTACATAACTTACAGTTAGCATCCATGTGGCATTCTCAACTTCATGAGGATTTGCTTTGACATATCGGTGATTGAAGGTGCATCCATCATGCATGTCAACCTTGTGATCATCCTTGAGATGGGCAACAAGAGTTGGAATGTCACCCATCACTGAGCACTCAGATCCAGCATAAGGGCAATTGTATGGACGAAATCCACAATTTTGCTCGTGCTTGAGCTTAGTATAGTAAGGGAATATATCATGACAACCTAGATTCTGATATCTGCAAGGAAGTTCCAATGATTCTGCCACTTTCTCCAAAGCCAAACACCTTATATTTCCAAGCTCATGATGGCAAGATGGACAGATGTTGTGGACTTCAACTTTACAGTGGCAACATAATGTATGGCCATTTGGACACTGAAACAAACATGTTCAAAATATTAGAGATTAAAAGAAAAATCCAAGACAGGACATATTCATAGTAAACATGAGAAGTGAGAATAATGACTAAAAAGTTTCAGACTTTCAGCATGTTTTATTGACCCTCATCCAACCGTCTTCTCTGTAGAATAGGCAGAACAGTACATGAGGATTAGATGGATATAGCCTTCAGTGAAAAGGTCCAACAACAACAACAATAAGGGTGTGTTGGAAATATGTTGAAAACATGAACAAAAAATCCCAATTCCCAGAGCACTTTACACAGAAGGAAGAGGAGGTGGATTGGCATTCAGTTCAACTGAAGGAATTCCAAAAACGCACTAAACTAGCAACACCTGAGTCATGTTTTCAAAACTATCTTCTTAGCATAAGCAATTCAACCATATATATCCATAGACATAGGCAGAATCAGCACTCTCATTCCCAACCTTTCTTTTGCAGGATGGGAAGGGAATCTGAACTAAATTAAAAAAAGAAAGTGGTTATAAACTTAATATTTGTATAGCTACTTCTGTACACTCCAAAATATTCACTGATGTCAATGAGAGAGTTAAAGACAACAGATGGGGAGCAGATTTGGATAGAAAATTATCGTGAAACTCACATTACTAAAGAAAAATTGAACAGACAGCTATGATCATTTAAATCTGTTCATCCTGATCACTGCATCAAGATCAATGACTAAACTTATCCCACTTTGTCAACGAAAAACAAGGTTGCGGAAGTGATATTATCTTCACATACAATACAGCCATCTTATAAGGACTATGGCGATAAAAATCACAATGCCACGATTTGTGTGTCTATATCTATTTCATTAATGCACCATGAATTACACACAGAAGTTTTCCACGCACACCAACATAGACCCCAAAAGTAAGAAATTGCAAGCACTGTACCTGGTGAATTGGAGGATACATTAAGTTCTTGCAAACAGAGCATCCAAGTAATTCGTACACCCCATTATTTGAACTAACTCCGTTCTTTCCATTCAACCCAACACTAGATTTTGTAGATGTATTGTTACTCTTGGCCTCAGATTTAGCCTTGCCTGTTTCATAGTCTGAAGACATCAGATGAGATTCAAGAACTTCTTTGAAAACACTGCTCCCAGGAGCCATTGCTAACCCAGATCTACAGTATTTCTTTCCAGATGACGAGAAACCAAAGCTCTTACTTTTATGAAATGCTACATCTGTTATACATTCAAATGATCATTGCATAAGAACTTACATAGTAGATTCCACAATAGTCAAATTTGATATTTTGTGATCCAAAGTAGTAGGGAGGGGGAAAAAGAAACATACAAGACTAATTAAAATGTCATTTTTCAGACAGAAGTATGAAAGTTTCAGGTAAGCTATACACACATGCAACAGTAACTAGATTAACTGCTAATTTAAGTGCTTGAGTACTTCTGGAAAACATCATGCAAATAATAAAGATATGTCTGAAATGTTACATAGTTAACCAAAATGCAAACTCAGTAAACCGGGCCTTCACTGTCAATAGATGATAACATGGATAAATTACTTACTAAATGACAATTTTTACAACAAGAAATAACCACAAAGCCTTTCAGATATGACAAAAATTATTCGTAGTCATTAAAGAACTGCAGCAGAATAGTAACTTTCTTTTCCAAATATCAAGCAAAAATCTATCAGTCAATATGCTATGTCATTACAAGATTATAGGAAGACAAGTATAACATACATTTGTTACCAAACAATATATCACTCCAACTGCTAAACTAATGTGAAATTGTTAAATCAATGTTCAAATTTCCGAAATGCTTGAAGTTGAGAAGGGTGAATAGAACAAATAACAGACAAACCAAAACTCATATATGTAAAAAATAACTTCTTCGTGTCCCGCCAGGCCACGGGAGGCTCATTGGGAAAATCCAAACCCAAATAATTTTTCAAGCACGTTCCTATTCACTAAAATTGACCCGTCCTAGTTCTTTGTTTTCTAATGCAATGACATTAGAACAAACAAACTGTGTTGCTTAATGACATCTAGCAGTTCCTGTGCCTTAACTTTTACACAAAAACTGAACCATTTGATCACTATTCTCCATCCCTTACCTCTTCCCTTAGTTAAATTATCCATTAAACAGATAAAAGCTAGCCAGAAGAAATGACAGACGCAACAGAAGAACCCAGAACTTCATTAACCAGCATAAGTAGCATGGCTGGCTTCGCCAAAGTACTTTCTTTTCCTACTCAATACAACCAATCAAAAATCAAAAACAAAAAATCCCAAACAACATCGGTTAAACAATTTAATATATGCAAGAACCAATCTCATACATGGAATCACAGAGCAACAAAAATCAAGCACATGACAGCCAAATGCATACAAATCTGAACACATACATTCAAAAACAACCACAAGATGAGAAAATCTAAAAAACTCACTAACAAACACATGAAAAAACAAATACCCAGTTGAGAATTCCGAGCCTCGACTGCGTGCGTGTGTGGGAAACAAAGCAATTGGGGCGAATAAGAGAAAAAATAAATAAAATTTTTTGAAAGCAGAATGCAAATGAAAGTAGCGATCGGAACGAGCTCCGGGAGTTACGGAGATTACCCCCTGCTATGGAGATTGAACAAAAAAGCGTGTCTTGTTGGTATGCAAATGAATGGCGAAAAATACTAACGTTTGTTCTTGTCCTTCTTCTGCTTCGAAATCGCAGAACTTCCTTGTATTGTGTTCTGTTTCTTCCTCCCCTGAATTATTATTATTATTAATTTTTGTATTATTATTAATTTGTTTTTTTATTTGGGTTTGAATTTTGAGAATAAAAAAATATTTTGGGGTCTTCGTCTCTGTTGTCTGGTCTCGCTCCTAACGATACGTTGCCAAGACAACAAGGTGGTCCAGTGACCCTTCCCGCACGCGACGTTTAAAAGCAAAACCTTTTTTTTTTTTTCTTCTTTTCTTGTCGAAATTTTATCTACCATTTTCTCTCCAACATGCCATTTTCCTCTAACTGAAAAGGTAAGAAAAAAAAAAACCTTTAATATTCTATTTTAATCTCACCTTCTCCTATTCTTTTATTTTGTTTTCTGTGTCATTCTCAACGTCTCTTTGAATTTGTTTGCATCAACATTCACATTTTAAATAAATAATAATTGTAATTGTATAAAAGAAAATAATATAAACAGATAGAAAAAAGTACACAATATATATCTTTGTAATAGTTTTACATTTTTTTCTCTTTTTCTTTGTTTTCTTCTTACAATTCCTTAACATCATACAAACACACTAACATTTGAAAAAAAAAACACAAGCACACGTGTAGCATGTGAATGAGAATGCTGTTTTTTCTTACTTTTTTGTACAGCAGTTATACAAAGTCATCTTCGCAATGAACAATAATTAGGATCAATAAGTGAGTTAGGTTGCTTGATTCCACTGAGAACAAGAATGAGAAAAAAAATAAAGAAAGAAATAAACATGTGAATTACTCAAATAAACTTCACTCTCATGAGGATAATGTTTCATTGCAAATTCTTGGTTAATTCTTATAAATTTAGATCAATTTTTTTCCTATTTAAAAGATAAGAGCTCACACGTACTTTTAAAAATAATTAAATTATCATAACAAATTAAAATTAAATTGAATTATGTTGTATGATATAAATTATGATTCATAAGTTAAAATTAGAGATAAGATGACGGACAAATTACCACAACTTAGTATATAAGATTACTATTTTGACTTCATCGATGTACTCTAATCTATTTTGTCTGGTAACTAACACTTGGTGGATTGTTATTTTTTAAATAAAAAAGTAAAAAGATTAATTTTTTCGTATATTATTTAATATATATATATATATTATATTTAAAATATTAATATTTATATATTAAAATTTAATTATAAATAATAAAATAATTTAAAATACATTAATTAATTAAATGCGTAAGATTAGGTGTATAAAATATGTCCTTGACCAATATTTTCAATAATTTTTAATAAATAAAAAATATATATTGAACTTATTTGTCTCTAATTAGAATATATAAAAAAAATGTTCTTATCAAACATTTTCTACTTACCTGAACTTAATGGAAAAACTGTTTAACTATTTTGGATGTATTTCATGTAAATAAGCTACAATAAATATCACTAAAATTAAGAAATATTTCACAACAAAAAAATATCTCGTTTAATATTAACTTGTAGAGTGATATATAATATGATCAATAAATTTAATATAATTATCTTAATGGAAGAGACTACAGTAATTTATATTTTAAAATTTTTAATAACAATGAAAAAAAATATTATTAAACCTAATGTTAATGTATAATCCAACAAACTTAGAAAAAATTGCACACATTGAACACTAGTGAAAATTTAAAATGAAAGATTGGTTCCTATTGTGAGTTTGGAAGTTAATGACAAATTAATGTAGATGGACCCTACCTTAACCACTCTTTGTCAGTAAATGATTTCACAATGCAGCCAAGAAAGAAAACAAAATAATATTTGGTAAATGTTAATCAAGTTGTTAAAAACAATCTTACTAATTAAGTCTACATTTGGGTTAAAATTAAAATTGAAAAATATTTTTATAATTTTTGTCATAAAACTACTTTAACAAAGTGTACCAAGTCAAATTCAATTAATAAGAGAGCATATGAGGTTGACTAAAGTATTTAGACTATCAAATAAATAAATAAATATGAAAGTTTATACAATTTTTTTTTTAATTTGGATTCTCGCTGATTTTTTTTGTTATTTCTCTATTGTACTCTCATAATACACTAATTACCACTAATTTTGATATTTTAAAATATATTAAAAAATATTTGAAATATTAACACGGTGTATTTTTAATATTCAGCAGAAGACAACAAAAAAAATCAATAAAAAATCTTGACTCGCTTTTTTTATAAATATATTTTTTAAAATGTTAATCACATAGTAATAAGTTAGTGAAATGTTAATAAAAATTATATTCACAAAAAGGATAAGTTATTCATCTTTTTTTAATACTCAATCTTATTTTAAGTGTATCTTAATAAATCTTTAAAGTATATATTGATCATTATTTTGATATGCACAAAAAAAATGTGATAAGAATTTTGTATGAATCTTTAACTAGAAGTAAAAAGAAAATTATATGAATAGAGATCAGCTTTATGTATGAGTTAAGATTTCATAAGGTTGATAGAAGATAAAAGTTAGTATGTACAGTAGTATTTGTCAAATCTATATATAAAGGAAGAAAAAAAAAATCAAATCTAAATACAATTAACATAAGAGAAAGACTGATAAAATTATTTTATTGTAAATGCAACTATTTATAATTTCTGAAACAATAATATTGATAAAAAAATATTAGAGAAAAAGTAATATTTAAATATTTCATCTAAAAATAAATTATTTTTATAATGAGGACTACGAAAATAATAAATTATTTAAAAAAATTAAAGAGTTGTACTATGTTCACATAAAAAAAACAAATTGTAACAGAGATGAAAAGAACACTTTTCATTTTCAAATATATGCATGAAACTCAAAAAATAAAAATTACTAATATAATATATGCGTGACATCCTATCTAATAAATAAATTATAGTAAATAAAATATCACGTAATTATAATATAAAGTAAAACATGTGATATAAAGTATATAAAAATTAATCTTTTACAATCATCCAAAATATAATAAAACGGAAGTACTATAAACACAAAATAATGTCATAATCATGTCTTAAAATATAAAATAGTTTGGCAAAAGGAATGTTTCACTGAGCAAAGAATTACAAATAACATAGTTTATTAGAAGATGTTTAAAAGATCAATAACAAATCTGCATAAACTAAACAATCGCATCCCCACCATCTGCATGATTATCAAGAGTTTTCGCATCTGCTCACACCAATATTGGTAATCATTGCAAAAAGAAAAACCAAACAAGAGAATAGACACATAGAAAAAGGGTAAGCTAGAGAAAAATATTTTTTAACACTGTGAATAAATAAACAAACTATTAAATTCAAGCAACATATAATAGCAAACAATTCAAAGACATTTTAACTCAATCATCCAGATACATGTAATGAGATCGGTCATTGATTGCTTGCACTCATGACCTCTACTACACACAAGGTTAGTTCGTGATCATCCAAGGCTATTATCTTGCCAAATATTAGGACCTCCTACTACTCTCACCTTATGAACTAGTCTACTCTATGTGAGTCTGACTGATTTATTAGAGTGTTAAGATGTAGCCTTACTTGAATCCTTATTTCATTACATACACTACAATAACACCACCATAAAGTCTCCTCAATAAACTCATGGAATTACGCCAAGCACATACCATATACATATTCTAACACATCCATTATCATTTCATACTAAGCATAATGAATCTCATTCTCATTACAACACATAAAACATACATGGCATCATACTTCATGCTTTAAGGGGTAAATTACTCAATCATGGAAGCAAACAAGTAATTAAACAATTATGTTGTCAATCTCACTCAAGCTAAAGAGCTTTCGCTCAAGCGACAAGAGTCTCTTGCTCAAGCTCAAAATCCTCGCCTGGATGACATTGCAAACAAAGAGCACTGAAACATCTACGAGTTTTCGCTTAAGCTAACCCATTTCGCTTAGGCGAGATTACTCTTGCTCAGGCGAGAGATCCTCGCTCAGGCGACAACTCGAGACAGAGAGCAATGACGAATTTCTATTATTCTCCCTTATACGAGAGTTTCTCATTTGGGCGAAAAACGCCTCACTTAGGCAAGAACAACAGATCCTCACATGCGCTCACCCATGCAAAGCCAAAACCAAAGCAAATACAATATACAATTCAATGCAGACATCAATACAGTAACAGAAAACACATACAAGGTTTAAAACAAACAAATCATTTTGAAAACTTATAAACCCTAACTTCTCTTACCTCGAAACTAGGAGCGGACTTGCGAGGAGAGGGAAAGCCTAGCTGAAGAGTACCACAGTACAACTGCAGCTTAAGAAGCTGATAAACAAGAACAAAGGGGAAAACAATAAGGTCTATGACCACAAATCCGAATCAGGCTACGAAACTAAAAAGAAAGGAAACAAAATGGTAGTCTTTAGTTCGACTTACATGGAGGAAAAAATGTCCCTTTAGCTCGAAGAAAGATTTTGCAAGGTCCCTAGCTCAGTTGCTGTTTCAGAGAAAGAAGAGAGAGTTGGAACTGTTTTGGATGCATGAGAAAAAGAGTAAAAAGCTAAGTAGAAAAGTTGAAAGGTTTTCTGGAGTGAAAACAAATGGGCTAGACTAAAACCTTTTACCAAAACTGACTCAAAACTTAAAAACGCAGAAAGTGAACTTTAATATATATATATATATATATATATATATATATATATATATATATATATATATATATATATAATTGCAAAAAAAGTAATGATACAATTTTTTTTCATAAATCAAATTAATTATTTATGAATTGATCTTATTTTTGTTGTTATTTTAAAATCAATTTTATTCTTTCGTTATTTTGTAGCTTAATTTTATTTTTGTTATTTTGAATCTGTAGGTTTTTATATTGTGTTTGGTTTATCAGAAAAAAATGATTAAAATGAAACTATTCTTTTAGAATAAAGTTAAGTTACTTTCTAAATGAATTAATGTAAAAACAAACCTTTATTATAAGTGTTTCCGAAAGAGTGAATAAAGTTATGCAAAATAACCCCTGGGTAGTTTATTGAGTTGAATCAAGAGGAAAATGGATCCCACATTTATTCATTGTCCATGCTATTCTCACCCCATTTTCACTAAGTTTACATCTCCCTTTATTTTGACCAAATATGCTTAATGGATTTTTCATCGCATATTTTCACCCAAAGGAGATTTATTTCTACTGCGTATGAATAAAAAATAGGTAATAAAAAGTCATTTATATCTTATTTTGTAGATTGCTAGGCCTGTGTCTGCCAATAAACATAAATTATTTTTAATTAAAAAAATATTTTTTATATTATAAATATTCGTTATGATAGAAGTGAAAAATATTTTATTGTATAGAAACAATTTTCCTATTAGCTAATTTATTTTCCTCAACTTTGAAGTAACTGCAAATTCAGAACTTAATTCAAAACCAATCAATCATTAAAAAAAAAGTGTGAGCATACAAGATAGTTTATTTACAATAAAATAATAGTGTAATTTGCCTACATCATGATTCCATTTAAAGTGAACTCTTTAAATTGAATTAAATTCATACATAGCCTAACCACTGACCAAACCTTGTAAAAAAGAAAGCTTTATATCTCAACCAATCAAAATTGAAACCTAAGTTTCTTTCTCTTGTTGTGTTGAATACAAGAGAAAAGGTGAAACCCAGTTAATTCATGGTAATCTGAGAAAAACTTGTCAGGAAAACGCAAAATTGATGTGAAGAAGAAATTGAATCCCAGAGTGGAGATTTTCAATTCTACAGTTGCTACTGTTGCTTTGAGAGTGTAGTTGAGTTGAGAGATTTTTGAGGTTTCAAAAAATAAAGAGGCTCACGCCAAAAGCATTTTTGCATTTGCATTTGTGTTTCATTTCATTTCCCCGCCCATAACAAATCAAAAAAGCACTCATATTTTCCACTCACTCTCTTTCTCTCTCACTCCACAATCCATTGAGAAAATTAACAGAAAAAGAAAAAGTTTGTTGGTGCAGAAGCAGAATGATGGAGGAAGAAGAAGACCAGCAGAAGCTTCCAGATCTGGTGAAGGAGCTAGTTCACCGCTTGCTCTCCCAAAACCTCCCATCCAATTCCCCGCCGCTAAACCCTAACTCCGCCGAATTCCGCAACTCTCTCCGCTACGCCCTCCGCATCCTCTCCAGCCGTCTCACTCCCTCCGTCGCTCCGGACGCGGCAGCCATCGCCGACTCCATCAAGCGCCGCCTCGCCACTCACGCTCGTTCCGCGGACGCCCTCTCATTTGCCGACCTCTTCTCCAAATTCGCCTCCAAAGCCCAAAGCGTCAACAACAAATGGGCTGTCATCTACCTCCTAAAAATCATCTCCGAAGATCGCCACAAGACCGCCTCCATCCCCGCCACCACGACACCTCTATTGCCCAACCTCGCTTTCTCCGAACCCGCTTCGAACAAGGGCTGGAGCAACGGCGTTTTACTTGTCTCCAAGGATCCCGAGAACCGCCGCGAAGTCGCGTTTCGGGAGTTCGTGAATTTGGTCAAGGAAGAAAACGAGGTGTCGGAAGAGGTTATCGTCAGGGACGTACTCTATGCTTGCCAGGGGGTCGATGGTAGGTTTGTGAATTTCGAGAGTGAGAGTAAGCGTTATGTGATACCCGATTCGGTTAGGGTTCCGAGAGGCACTAGGAGTATGGTTCATAACCTTTGTGAATTGGGTGTTTTGTTTCGGAAGGTTAGTGGTTACATTTCGCAGAGTATGGATCGGTTTCCCAATGAAGACGTGGGAACTGTTGGGCAAGCTTTTTGTTCCGCTTTGCAGGATGAGCTTAGTGAGTACTATAAGTTGTTGGCGGTTCTTGAGGCTCAGGCTTCGAACCCGATTCCTTTGGTGTCCGAATCTGCGAGTTCTGGGAACTATCTATCGCTGAGGAGATTAGCGGTTTGGTTGGCTGAGCCAATGGTGAAGATGAGGCTGATGGCGGATTTGGTTGAGAAATGTAGGGTTTTGCGCGGCGGGGCTATGGCGGGGGCGATTCATTTGCACGCACAGCATGGTGATCCGATGGTTCATGAGTTTATGAGGAGGTTGTTGCAGAGGGTGTGTTCTTCACTGTTTGAGATGGTGAGGAGGTGGGTTTTGGAAGGGGAGTTGGAGGATATATTTTCTGAGTTTTTCATTGTTGGGCAGCCTGTTAAAGCTGAGTCACTTTGGAGAGAAGGGTATAGGCTTCATGATGCAATGCTTCCTTCGTTCATTCCGCCTTCACTTGCGCAGAGGATCTTGAGGACTGGCAAGTCGATTAATTTTCTTCGCGTTTGTTGTGAGGATCGCGGTTGGGCGGATGCTGCGACTGAGGTTATCACTGATAATGAAGTGACAGCAAGAAGAGGTGGTTTTGGGTATGGGGAAACCGATACACTTGAGTTATTGGTAGATAAAGCTGCAAAAAGGATTGACAAGCATTTGTTGGATGTGATTTTCAAGAGGTACAAGTTCAAAGAACACTGTCTTGCAATTAAGCAATATTTGTTGCTTGGCCAAGGTGATTTTGTGCAGTATCTGATGGATATTGTGGGACCTGAGCTTTCTGAGCCAGCTAACACTATTAGCTCTTTCAAACTTTCGGGATTGCTGGAAACTGCAATTAGGGCATCTAATGCTCAGTATGAGGATCCTGACATTTTGGATAGGCTCAGGGTTAAAATGATGCCGCATGAAAGCGGTGATAGAGGCTGGGATGTATTTTCGTTGGAATATGATGCAAGGGTTCCACTTGATACGGTGTTCACAGAGTCTGTGATGGCAAGGTATTTAAGAATTTTTAATTTTCTTTGGAAGCTTAAAAGAGTGGAACATGCGCTTACTGGTGCCTGGAAGACCATGAAACCAAACTGCATTACTTCTAATTCGTTTACCAGATTGCAACATGCAGTAAAGATGCAGTTAGTTTCAACATTGAGACGCTGTCAGGTTCTTTGGGTTGAAATTAATCACTTCATTTCAAACATACAATATTATATAATGTTTGAAGTGTTGGAGATATCATGGTCAAATTTTTTGGCGGAGATGGAAGTAGCCAAGGATCTTGATGATCTACTTGCAGCTCATGAGAAATATCTGCATTCTATTGTAGAGAAATCTCTCCTTGGAGACCTTTCCCAGTCTCTTTACAAGTCACTACTTGTAATATTTGATCTTATATTACGTTTCCGGAGCCGTGCAGATAGATTGTATGAAGGTATCCATGAGTTACAAGCAAGGTATTCATCTTATTTTTTCATTTTGTAAATCTTCTCTCACCAATTTACCCCTGAAAAACAAAAATATATTGCTACGCGTGACATTTGACCATGTGTTTGTTTCAGAATCACTGAATCCTCCCTATCCTCTCGAGACCAGAATAAAACACGATCACGAAAGCAATTGAATGATAAAACTGAAGAGCCAGGATCCTGGATTGTTGATGGGAGAAAAGCACTAACACAACGTGCTGGTGAATTTCTACGAAATATGGAGCAAGACCTTGATGCAATTGCTAAGGAGTATTCATCATTGCAAGAGGAATTCATCTCTCAGTTGCCTATACAGCAGCATGTTGATCTAAAATTTCTCTTTTTCCGTCTTGACTTCAACGAATTTTATAGGCGGCTGTGTCCTAGCGTGTAGGAAATTTGTGAATAAGGCTGAGGGTTGTTTTCTCATAAGGATACGGCATTAAAAGCTTTGCGACCAGCTAACTTCCATTGTGTGTTTGAGTGGAACAATTCTATTGTTGCTAACTTCCTTTGGACCAAGCATTCCATAGGTCATTATTTGACCATAGGTATGTTGGAAACCTTGACCTCCTCAATTTCTTTTTTCATTATGTTTTCTTTGGAAAAATGTGACCTCTTCCTTCTCTACAGGTAGAGACACATTTTGCGATTTGCGAGATTGTTTGTTGCAGATATGAAGCTATTAATATTCGATTGGATGCACGATGTGAGTAGTACAGACGTAAGTATCTGAATATCTAATGATTTAGCTATTTTTTGGGCAAATTTTTCAAGCTGTGCTTTTGGAGATTTGTTCATATGTATCCTAGATTTTGGTTGAATGAAGGTGATTGGAAAATCTAGTTTTTGTATTCTTGTGTATTTCTTCTAGTCTATTATCTCTTCTCGCTCTGCAGAGTGCTTTTTAGTATTTTTCCCTTGTGGCAGTTAATATAAAGCCACATGTGAATCAAGTAGCAAGATGCTTACTATGCAATCGTTATCTTTTATACCTGTTAAGGTAACATGAAAGAGATTCTTTTTTATTTTCTTTTTGTTTTGTCTCTTCTAGTGTTGAAGAGTGAAACCTCATTTTGTTATTTCAGTAATAGCACTTACCCATAAATGAAGAGTTTCAGTTTAATAATTGCTTTGACTCATTCTTATGTATTAATGTGGTCATATTTCAACTTTGAAAACTGAGTGACGGAAACTTGTTACATTGCTTTTTAAAGAGTTCTTTATTAAAGAGATTTATAACAAATCCGTATTTATTAGAACTGTTGAATGTTTAGTATAAAGTTGCTAATTTGGCTGAAATGTTGGAGGGGATCAAGCAACTTTAGGGGCTTGAAAATGTTGTTAGAATGTACAATGTACAGGGTAAGTGAATTATTATAGAGGGTACTCAATGGAAACCGACTTAAGCCACTGATTTTTATGTTTTGGTATCATTAAGCTGCTGCTGATTATTAAACCGAAATTTTATTTTGCCAACCAGTGATATTCTTTCTAACTTGGCATAAAGATCCTTGACAAAAACTCCAGTTAAAGCAATTGACTAGTTGATAAAAATGGAGTGCTTTTTGAAATTTTGTTGTCAATATTATAAATTTTGTTGAAGGTAATCTTTGCACCAACACAAGGTTGAGTTCTTAACGAAGGTTCAATCAAGCCCATGTTATTCGTGATTCAGATATTGGAGTTTTTGATTCCTGTTCTTTTGCAGATATTATGTGGATGAAGCAAGTAGTAAATTAGTTGTTTGGACGTCAGTGAGATGTAAAACTAACTTGGTTAGTAATGATCTTGCTATGTTGCATATGCACTACCAAATACTTATTATTATCAGTGTACAAGATTGGCAGCTGACACGTTTGTCCATTCAATAAATAATATTGCTCTTCCCGTTTCTAGCACTTACCCAGATAAGTATTGGGAAAGTCGTAACTGAAGAAAGGAGTGTAAATTGCATATAATCAAGCATCAAATCAAGGATATGTACGAGGGAGTCAAAATAGTATGAGGACAAAAGGCGGGGTTCATAACAAATTTTTCTGGTGACTAAAGGATTATATCCTTTTAACGTGGTACTGAATGTGTCTACGAGGCATGCTCTTTTGAGAGAGATGTGGACTTGGTGTCAAGTTTTAGAGGCACGTCTTTTGTTCAAGTGGTGGAAGTAAGGTGAAGTTTGTAGAATGTAAGTTTAGCTAGACGCTCGTTAATCCTAGCTGAGGTAAAAGTTGGAAAAGTGCGTTGAGTATTATTTGTAACAAAAAAAAATATTATTCAAGCAAGGGGGGAAATTTACCAATGATGTTGTGGTCTATGTGGAAAAAGGGTCAATACGAAAATAATTAAACGAAATGAGTGGGCATACTATTCAAAATAGGATTTAGATGAATGAATTCTTAAGAGAAAGTTAAGTTAATGTTCAGAAGACAATGGTAAAAATGTGTAGAGATTCGGGAGAAGACCCATACAACCTCGATTATTAGGATAGTAGGTCAGATAGGGTAAGCCCTACTGCCGGAGGTACAAGTACATTGTGATTAGTAAAACATTAGGTGAAAGTAAAACCATTCAGAAAGATTTAGAGATGTTAGTATTTTGTCTTTATGTCTGTACATGATTGATGATATAAAATATCATGTCAATATTTGATCGATGTAACCAGAGAACCTCAATGATGAATTGCTATATAAGAGAGCCCAATTAGCTAAAATCCCATTGATATCTACATGTGTTTCCTCCTTTTTAGTTTGTCTCCTGTATTTTGCTTTTGCAAAACGTCATCATGGTTTACATCACAACAGATTGTGTAAATAATATCACTCCTAATCCCTTAAGGGAAAGGAAGGGAAGGAATATTGACGGTAAATGGCGCCACCAATCGATAGATAAACACCATGAAATGCTGTTAATATAGCTTTGGATGTAATATGTACCTTACCTAAAGGTAGAGCTGTATTTGGAATCCGAGAATGTAATGTAATCAATATAACCCTTCATTTTGTAGAACCTCATATCTCCTTTTTTTTTATGGCTCTGCAAATTGATTGTCTCTTTGTTTCATTTTGTTAATGTTGTTTTCTTTGTATTTTTTCTATATATTTTATATTTTTTCGAAGATGTCGGGCAAGATTGAGTGAAAAGTGTAATTGTGACTATTTCAAGGTAAACTGAGTGGTGAAAGGTTGGGACTTAGTCTACCTTTTTACCTCCTATGACTATTCGTAGTCATCTTCCTTCGTTACAATTTTGGTGCTATCACTTTAAACCTTTTTAGAAAGGTGTGTTAAACTTGTAAACATATTTTTTATAGTGTCACCGAATATTTGCCTTATTTGCCTTTACTACACGTTCTCAAATTTAAATTTACCGAATTTTTTACGAGCAGTAATAGATATGACATCATCCTTATTTTCTTTTGAAGGTATTCCTTTAATTTATTTTCCCTTTTTTATAGCAATTTTTTGTAGGTTTAGTTCAGTCCTATTAAAATGCGCCTAAAAGTTTTGTTTGTTTGTACGTGATTAGCCGTGGTGCAAGATGTAAAAGAAAAGGGTTGGTTTGGTCCAATGATTTGAGATGAAAAGGAGTGAAATATATTATGGACCACCATGGCAATAATATTCCACTACCAAAGAGAAATGCAAGGAAATATTCTGACACTTGTACTTTAAAATTAATTTTTATTTTTATTTTATATTTTAAAAAATGTTATTAATTAACTGTCTTTAAAATTAAAAAATAGTTCATTGAAGTTAAAAAAGTATTTAACTTATAATTTCAAAACAATGTTTTACAAAAGTAAACTGTCTACGGTTTGACACTATTCGTTAGAAAGGAACCCACGGTAACAATGAATTTGTTTAGATATATTTAAATATTCATTTACACTATATATTTGCATAATTGTCTATATTAAATTATGTATTATTTATTCAATCATATTAAATAATCATTTAAATTCTCTATGTTTTCATCTTTTTTTCTAATTTAAACAATTTTACATCCTACTCTATTTTTGTTTATTTTCTACTTTCGCTTTTTGTTCTAACAAAAATCAGTGACAAAGGTAAGAAATAAACATCTTATCGAGTTTTGAACTGTGTTTTTAATTCGAATTATTAAGATTCAGTTTGTTTTCATCTATTATTGTAGGCGAGGAAGGAAAAAGTAAGGGAATGGATTGATTTGAAGAAAACTGTGTGGATGGAGCTGCAAGATTATTATAGGAGGAAGGAAAGTAAGTGAATGGGTTAATTTAGAGAAAACTGTGAATGGATCGATTCCTAGATTTTTTTTTTCATGAGAGATGATGGATTGCAAGGTAGAAAAAAGATTTTTTTTTTCTTCATGATCATGCAAAAGTATGTAGAATCCATTATCTTCTCTCTATTAATTTGAGAAAATTAATTCTGTTACAATATTGATGTCAGGATAATTGATTTTCTTATTTTCAAAATCAATTATTTTCTCTCATGAATTCATGTATATTGATAATATTATTAATTTATTTTAAAAAATATGAATGGAGAAAAATTATTTCTCCATTCGTATTTCTCATAACAATTTAGTAATATTAGGCGATAAACAAGAGCATATGCACAAGAATTAAAAATCAATTCAGAGAGAATTTCTCCAATCGATTCTCCTCCCGTGTACATATGTTATCTTGGTTTTATTTATTAAAACATTTTTTTCTGCTTAACACTCAATGGGAAATAGTGACTTCAGGATATATTAAAACAAATGAAAACAATACTAGAAAATTATATCAGAATATTACAATAAGTAAACACAGTATAATTTCATATTCAATGAAAACAAAAATATAAATTAAATAAATCATAATATTTAGGTTTGAAATTTAATTAATTATCCAAAAATATATAATCAATGTCCATAAAGAAAATCAAACCTAAAACAAAAAAAAAAAAAACGAAGAATAATTTACGTTGATTTGTTTACTACTATATTGGTTCCGATTTATTCAAAATCTTAAATTATGTGTCTCGCTTCTTACTAAATGAGTTTTTTCATTAATAGCAGTGTGTCAGAAGGATTGTGTTAGACTTTAGGATAAAAATTTGCCATACCTTAAGTAGAGTTCAAAGGTGATGCAGGATCTATTTCCAATCTATTTCTAAGGTGAAAATATATACATAGGGAATTTACGTAATCAGTTAATCATCATGAAACCATTTTTTCCCCCTTAAGCAGCTATTTCACTACAAGGCCGGCCTGAGAGTGGTTTTGGGAGCACTAATCCAAGGGGTACCTGCAATGGCAAATCTCCACAATGCATTGACATGCTCTGGTGAAGCATATTGGATACCAACACGAGGACCAACCAATATGTTTTCCGGTTCTGGACCATCTAACACTTCTAAACCACCTGCATAACACACTTTTCAGTTTTCAAAAAACAAATGGATATTCATTTGTCAACTTTACATTTGAGAAGCTTCAATTTTAACTTGTAAGCTTACCAGGTGTATATAGAGGATGGTTGGACCATTCTGTCGATAGACCCAATGCCTGACCAACCTGAGATTTGGGAGAACATTCACATTATTCTTATTTAAATAGTAATTCTGTGATAGACAAGAAGGTTGTGCATATAGAAATTAAATTTCACAAATGTTCAACCTTTCTAATCCATCATGTCATGTGAGATTTCTATACACTTAAAGGAATCGAGCATAATTCAAAAAGCTTACAGAGTCAGCCTATTTCAGAAATGACCAAAATATTAAACTTAACAAACTGCAACCAAAACAAGCATGTATAAAATTATAATCTGTGGCATTATGCAAAGAACAATTCACAAGTCTAGAAAGCTGTAGTATCGAGTATATACTGAACATTCTTAAGTAACAATTCCAATCCTTTTTTTAATCTCAATGATATTTTGTCAAGAAAGACGACATGTCTGTATTGAACCAAGAATCCAATCTCACTCCCGTATTCACTTATGATACTCGGAGTTAGCTTGCTCCATCTTGCTTTCAACTGTCATGATTACCTTTTCCATTTCGTCATTGCCGCTTGTTGGTATTTTACTATTTTATGAACAAAGCAACATCCTATAGTGATAGTTGATGGTGAAGCACTAGAATGTAGATATCTTTAACTTGACAAGGCAAATGGCAGCGCAAAACTTTTAATCAAAACATCTTTCCTTAAGCATCTAAAACAGGTGAACATGAGGAAAGGAAAAGAACTAACCTTTCCAGGACCGGTAAGAAGTATAGGTTTCTCAGTTTTCAGACCTCGGCGCTGTTGAATGACGTCCAATCCTGTCACATTGTCCAATAGTATTAAATAAATCTATAAATAACTTCATTGCAAGCTTACCTTATAATCAACAAGTGTACACTAAAACTGAAATGTTATTCACAGATCTGAGGACCAAGAAGGGAAAAAAGAATTATATGATTGCAAGTTAAGCTGAAACTACAATGCTGAACTCACATTAAAACCCTCACCTTTTTCAGCTGGTCAGCCAGCTTCTTGCTTTAGATTAACAAGAGTGGTTGCACATACATTTTATCCACACCCTTCTCTTGATAGTCACGGTGTGACACTCAACCAGTCTACAGTTTGTACCCAAAAGAATTTACAAGCTTGTGATGATTTATTCTTTTGCAGGAAACAAGACCAATACTCGGTCATCTCTCAAAGATTTTGTTTTCTTTCCCCTTTTTAGATAACTTGAAGAATATACTCCCTATAAGAAGTCACTTGAACGACGAATAATACCTAATCACAGTTTATCCCTTCATTCACTCATAAACTGAATTGATAACACACAAAAATCTAATAAAGTAGCCTTGGAGTTACGACACAACAAGCAACAGAATAGTTCATTTCATAGAAACTACGAATAACCTATATACAGTATTTCACATTACCACTAATTGGAGCACAAGAGCGTATCAAAACAGCAGCACCAGCTCCTTCCTTATCCGCTACCACATTCAGCATCATGTGAAGACCATAGCAAAGATAAACATAGGCATGCCCACCAGCTCCAAACTGCAAAATAGAGACAAACCCACACCAATCTTACACTAGACAACCCTAATTAGCATTTAGAGATACAAGGTGAGAATAAAGGTGCAATCTTACCACAGGGGCAGTTCTTGAAGTGACACCAAAACGACCGTGACAAGCGGTGTCGTTTGGTCTATACGCTTCAACCTGTCTGCCATTGATTCCGTGTTAAATCGCAATAAAGCTAAGCGACAAAGTTGCATGCTTCGTAATGGAAATAGTATACCTCGGTGATCCGAAGAACGACGTCGTCTCGGCGAAGAAACTTTCCCAGTAAACGCGGGGCAAGGTCCAAGGCATCGATTTGAAAGAAATCGCGTGGCAAGATTTTCATTTCAACGGGAGAAGCGTCTGGTTCTGGTGATGGGTTGGGTTTGACTCGGAGCGAACGCCGAACCGGTTCGGTTTGTTGAACCGGTAACCTGGATTTGGCTACCCGTTTGAAACGCTGGTTGCGCTTCATTACGGTGCCACGGAAACGGAAGGAGGCAAATACGTCAGAGTCAGAAGATGGAGAAGCTGAGTTGCGCTCCAACGACGGCGTTTGGGTGGGGATGGAGCGTGCTAACGACATGCCGTATAGTTGCGTAAGCAATGTCTTTCTTTTCCTTTTTATGTTTATCCATCTCAAAATAATAATAGTTTTTTTTTTTTCTTAAATTAAGTGATTAATATCCTCATCAAATTGCAAATGTGAAAGAAAAGAGTAAGTTTCAAAATTTGGTATATAATAATTTAAAATTATATGCTAAAATCATAGTATGGTCATCATTCTAATTGTAAAATAATTAATAAAGATCATAATTACGGTAACATTGTAAAATAAGTAGAGTTTGTGAAAAAAAATTCTGATCTAACCAGGTTAGTCTCAAATAAATATTAATAAAGACCATAATTACGGTAACATTGTAAAATAAGTAGAGTTTGTGAAAAAAAAAATGTGATCTAACCAAGTTAGTCTCAAATAAATATTAGGACACTAGTAAATTATATATATGTTATCTAAATATATGATATAAATAATTTAAATATTATTTTAAAATATATTTAAAATATCAAATAAAATTTAATTAAAATTACTAATTTCATATATTTTTAAAGTTTAATGATTTAATTAGATCAAAATTTTGAAAAGGAATTAAAGTCAAATTTAACTGAAAGTTAAAATGTCAAACACATATTTAATCTTCTAAACAAATATGATTAATAAAATAGTTTGATTTTATTTTTACTTTTTTCTAAATGATTCTATATTTTTGTTATATAATTTAATGTTTAAGCCACTTTATACATGTAAAGTTTAGGTGAAAAATCCAACAAGAAATAAATGTTAATAAAATCATTTTTTAAATTAAAAATAAATTTATATAAAACGAAAAGTACATGTAGAAATAAAAATGTCTTTTATCAACGATACCAATTAAAATAAAATAAAAAAATACATTAAAAAGCATAATTTAAAAAAAAAAAAAACTTTAACTTGAGCTTAAACTAAAACTGAAATGGAAATGGAGTGTAAAGAAACCCAGCCCAATAGAACAAACTGGTCCTTCCCTCTGTCTTTCTAGACCCTTCTCTCTCTCATTCTAGACCTTTCCACACTTTTAACACCTTATATAACCATAACAACGCAAACCCTTATTCTCTAACCATTCAATCCAACAACGCAAAACACGCAATCACAATGGCTCGTTACGGCGAGGGCGACAAACGGTGGATCGTGGAGGACCGCCCCGACGGCACCAACGTCCACAACTGGCACTGGGCCGAGACCAACTGTCTCGAATGGTCCAGAACCTTCTTCTCTTCTCTCCTATCCAACCTCACAATTCTTGACGGCGAGGGAAGCCTTTTCATCAAAACCACCTCACTCCGCTCCCTCGACGGCGAGGCCTACATCAACGTCCGCAAGGGAAAGATCATCCCCGGCTACGAGATCAGCCTCACCCTCAATTGGCACGGCGAGGCCAAGGACTCCAACGGAGCTTCGCTTCACCAAGTCGACGGCGCCGTCGAAATCCCCTACATATCCGACGAGAATGCCGACGAGGATCCTGAACTCAGAATCACCGTCAACGACGAAGGACCGGTAGGGAAGAGGATCAAGGACGCTATGCTTTCCAAGGGGAAGCCCTTGATCTTGGAGAAGGTAAGGGTTTGGGTGCAGAGCATGGCCAGAGGCGGTCCACTTAAGGACGAATTGGAGAACAAGAAGCCGGCGCCGTCTCCGTCGCCATCACCGGCGAAGCCTGCGTCGTCGCCGTCGCCGTCAACTACGGCTGCGCCGAAGAAGGAAACTTCTACGGCTACGAAGAAGAAGGAGAAGAAGGGAGTGAAGAGTATTAGTATGACGGAGAGGTTTAATTGCAGGGCGAAGGACTTGTATGAGATATTAATGGATGAGAATAGGTGGAAGGGTTTCACGCAGAGCAATGCGAGGATTAGTAAAGAAGTTGGTGGTGAGTTTAGCATTTTTGATGGGTCGGTGACTGGAACTAATTTGGAGTTGCAGGAGGGTAAGTTGATTGTGCAGAAGTGGAGGTTCGGAAGCTGGAACGATGGAGTTCAATCCACAGTAAGTGTGTTGTTTTTTGTGTTAACTATTAGGAAGAAAAAAGCCAAATAACTAAATTTGACAGAACTTACAGTGTGGTAATACTTGTGTATTTGCAGGTGAGGCTTGTGTTTGAGGAGCCTGAAACGGGTGTTACAGTGGTGAAGTTGACTCATTCTGATGTGCCTGAAGAGGATAGGTGAGTGTTTGTGTGCTTGGGATTGGTCTATGGAAGTTATGTTTTTGTTTGGTTTGATTTGCTGAGGTGGTTTGGTTTCTTATGGATACAGGTATGGGAATGCAACTGTTGCGGAGAACACCGAAAGGGGGTGGCGGGATCTTATCTTCCAAAGGATACGTGCGGTTTTTGGTTTTGGAATTTGAGATTTTTGTGATTGTATTCCCTGCATTGTGGAGGTAGCCGATTTTTATTTGAAATTCATTAGTAAGGAAAGATTAATGGATAATTTGACATTAATGGATAATGCATCTTCGTTTGTGCAACATGACATGTCTGGTTTGAGTGTTATCTGTTACTAATATCACTTGTCATACAATGAATAAGTTGAAATCTGAGAAATCACCTTGCTTCAAATTGCATACCACACTCCAAAAATAAAATTTAGAGACTATTGATTGTCTGGATCAGATAATCCTGATATTATGCAGGCCAAGGAAATTTGATAATTTAGCAATGCTTTAGTGTTAATGTAATGGCAGTTCTGTATTTTTTTTTTGTTTGTGTTATGGCGTTTCGTTTAGCTTGTTTTCTGTGGCATTTGGATATGCAGTTTTAGAAATTTCCAGAGACCCTCAAACTTCAACCTTCAAGTTGCATATAGTGGGAAACGTTTTGTTAGAAACCTTGGTTAGAAACTATAGCTTAAATGTCGTAAGTGTAAAATTAAGTAATCTAAGCAAATACTAAACACTGTTAATTGGCATCAATCATCCTTGGTAATTCGATGGTATACTATGATGCTGTTTAGCAGAAGACATTGTGGATTGTGACTTTTTGGGTGGTGTAATGAAATAAAGTGGCAATTTTCTGTCATTCTGCTGATGGAATGTTGGTGCAGAACGTTTGCGGAAGGAGATCATTTAAGTCTTTGTTTCAATTGTCAATTTGCTCGCTTCTTTTGTTTGTTAATACAGAGTTGAGCAATTTCCGAATGTTGAATATATTCGGTTGACAAAATGTAATATCGAAGTCTATTTTAGTAACACGTATTAAGATGACAGTTCATTAATATTTAAATGTTAAAATAATTTTACTAAATGTAAACGTAAAACGTATCTAAGTAACGGTAAACTATATACCTCGTCGAAAATGAACGTTAAATACTGAAACAACACTGTAATTACCAAAGTAAGATTTTCATAATTGAAACTCCTCAGACTGATTTATGAACATATAATTTTTCGGTATATGTTAGTGTGTTTATAGGACAAAGGAAATTAAAGAAATATTTTCTTTACATCAGTATCTCTTTTTTTATCGTTGATAATTATTTTAGTTAAAGATAATAATTAAGTTTAAATAAATAGTTATTTGAAGGATAGAATGAATAAATATTGGTTTAAATATATATATATATATATATATATATTTTTTTTTTTTTTTATTTTAAAAAAAATATTATTATATTTTTTTTTTTTTT